>Ga0210038_1000073_pt1 | contig 65176 bp, 63 predicted proteins | sample CryGeyCG2114_020_FD_183970 | JGI IMG/M metagenome (GOLD analysis project Ga0210038, IMG submission 183970) | Groundwater microbial communities from aquifer - Crystal Geyser CG15_big_fil_post_rev_8/21/14_0.20 (SPAdes) (version 2) | ecosystem: Environmental > Aquatic > Deep subsurface >... | reverse complement strand
GTCATTTTTATCTATTTTTTTGGGTGTTTTTGTTGGATGGATAAGCTTGTCCAGACATCCTGTCTTACTGTTGTGCTCCAAATATTTTATGAAAGGGCACTAAAGGTTATTAGCGAATTTTTTTTCCGCCAGTCTCTTGAAAATAATTCGTTTGCCACTATAAGGGTTGACACTGATTAATCAATCAATACAATTATTAGCACTCTCATTGCTTGAGTGCTAATTAAAACCTTTTTTGGTAGTCTAACGCTTTGATTTATTTATTATTAGGAGAAAAGAATGAACATTAAACCGCTACATGATCGTGTTGTGATTCGACAAGTAGAAGAACAAAAAGAATCTGCCGGGGGGATTTTGCTTCCTGGTTCAGCACAAGAAAAAGAAAATATCGGTGAAGTGGTGGCTGTTGGTCCTGGAAAGGCATCTGATAGTGGAAGCATCGTTACGATGACTGTGAAAGTGGGCGACAAGGTCATGTTTGGACAGTATTCTGGACAGGAAGTTAAAGATGACCAAGGTAATGCGCTTAAGGTAATGCGTGAAGACGACATTATCGCAATTATTGAGTAAGTGACCTATTGATCGATTACTATTTGGTTAACCTAACAATATAAAGGATTTATAAGATGGCAAAAGACGTAAGATTTGGAATGGATTCACGCGAAAAGATGGTTGAAGGCATTAATATATTGGCAGATGCTGTTAAAGTCACACTTGGGCCAAAAGGTCGTAATGTGGTGATTGAAAAATCATTTGGCGCACCGGCAGTCACCAAAGATGGTGTCACCGTTGCTCGCGAAATTGAACTTGAAGACAAGTTTATGAATATGGGTGCTCAAATGGTGAAAGAGGTCTCCTCTCAAACCAATGACGTTGCAGGCGATGGCACCACCACTGCAACGGTTTTGGCGCAATCCATTGTTCGTGAAGGGATGAAATCCGTTGCTGCAGGGATGAATCCGATGGATTTGAATAGAGGGATTCATAAAGCTGTAGATGCTGTTGTGGAAGAAATTAAAAAAATGGCTGTGCCTTGTACAACTTCTGAGTCGATTGCTCAGGTTGGTACCATTTCGGCGAATTCAGATGCCGCAGTTGGCAAAATGATTGCCGATGCGATGGAAAAGGTCTCAACAGAAGGCGTGATTACTGTTGAAGAAGGGTCTTCATTGCATGATGAGTTAGTCGTTGTTGAAGGGATGGAGTTTGATCGTGGTTACTTATCACCCTATTTTGTGACCAATCAAGAGAAAATGGTTGCGGAATTAGAAAACCCATACATTTTATTGCACGATAAGAAAATCTCTAATATTCGTGAATTATTGCCAACCTTAGAAGCGGTTTCTAAAGCAGGCCGTCCGTTATTGATTATTGCAGAAGATGTCGATGGTGAAGCGCTAGCGACCTTAGTGATCAATAATATGCGTGGCATTGTCAAGGCAACAGCGGTGAAGGCGCCCGGGTTCGGTGAGCGTCGTAAAGCGATGTTGCAAGATATGGCTGTTTTGACGGGTGGTACCGTGATTTCTGACGAAGTGGGGCTGACGCTTGAAAATATCACCTTAGATATGTTGGGTGAAACCAAGTCTGCAGTCGTTGGTAAAGATAATACCAAACTCATTGATGGAGCGGGTGCAAAAGCGGATATTGAAGCGCGTTGTGCACAAATCAAGTCTCAGGTTGAAAATACCACGTCTGACTATGATAAGGAAAAGTTACAAGAACGCTTGGCCAAATTAGCCGGTGGTGTTGCCGTTATTAAACTGGGCGCGGCAACGGAAATGGAAATGAAAGAGAAAAAAGACCGTGTTGATGATGCATTACATGCAACGCGTGCAGCCGTTCAAGAAGGGATTGTGGCCGGGGGCGGTGTTGCGCTGGTTCGCGCCCGTGCGAATGTTCAGGTTAAAGGGGATAATGACGACCAACAAGTCGGGATTGAAATTGCACTGCGTGCAATGGAAGAGCCTATGCGCCAAATTGCAGCAAACTGCGGCTTAGAAGGTTCTGTGATTGTTAACAAGGTAATGGAATCTGATGTTAATATCGGTTTTGATGCAGCCTCCGAAACCTATGTTGATATGATTGCAGCAGGGATTATTGATCCGGCTAAAGTCACTCGTTCAGCCTTGCAAAATGCCGCATCAGTGGCTGGTTTGGTTCTGACCACGGGTGCAGCCATTGCAGACTTACCATCGAAAGATAATGGTGTAGATGCTGCAGCTGGTGGTATGGGCGGTATGGGTGGTATGGGCGGTATGATGTAATTCAGTCGCACAAAACCCTTGTGTTACCAAAAAGCCCCTCTTCTTGAGGGGCTTTTTTTGCCTATAATATCCTTAGATTTCGTTCAAATCATAACAGTGATAGAATGGGTTTTCTTATAGATGGAAGAGACTGAATGAAACAAATGACATATAAAGTAGGTATTGTTGGGGGTACGGGCTATACCGGTGTTGAGTTATTAAGGTTACTGGCAAAACATCCGGCTATTGAAGTGGTGGCAATTACCTCTCGTAGTGAAGCAGGGGTAGCCGTTGCTGACATGTATCCGAATTTACGGGGTTATTATGATTTGGCTTTTACGGAACCATCAGAAGCCGTATTAATCGGGTGTGATTTGGTCTTTTTTGCCACGCCGCACGGTGTGGCGATGGAGATGGCGCCCAGTTTGGTTGCAGCAGGGGTTAAAGTCATTGATTTGGCGGCTGATTTTCGGGTTGAAGATCTTTCAATTTGGTCAAAATGGTATGGTTTGGAACATACCTGCCCTGAGTTAATGGGGGCGGTGGCTTATGGTTTGCCTGAACTGTTTCGTGAACAGATTCAACAAGCCAAAGTCATTGCGAATCCGGGCTGCTATCCAACCAGCATTTTATTGGCTGCCGTTCCTTTGTTGCGGTCAGGCCTGGTTAAATTAGATGACATTGTTGCTGATGGTAAATCAGGGGTCAGTGGTGCCGGGCGGGGGGCTAGTGTGGCGATGTTGGGGGCTGAAATGAGTGAAAGCTTTAAAGCCTATGGCATTCAAGGACATCGTCATTTACCGGAAATGCAAGAAAAGCTTCAGCAGTTGACGGGGCAGACAGTTGGGTTAACCTTTGTACCGCACCTGGCGCCCATGGTTAGAGGAATGGAGTCAAGTGTTTATATGACGTTGACTGCGGATGCCAGTGAGGCGGCTTTACATTCAATTTTGGCCACGACGTATGAGGATGAACCTTTTGTGGATGTGATGCCGTTAGGCAGTATGCCTGAAACCAGAATGGTCAAAGGCTCTAATATGTGTCGGTTAGCGGTTTATCGTCCACAAGGGGGTTCAAAGGTGGTCGTGGTTTCCGTCATTGATAATCTTGTTAAAGGCGCAGCAGGACAGGCGATTCAAAATATGAATATCCTATTGGGTTTACCTGAATCCCTTGCCTTGGAGCAAATTGCATTGATGCCTTAAATAGACGGGTGCCATTATTAAGGAACATCCGTGACGGCATGCCTTGCATTTGGTACAATTGTTTTTTAGATTGCCATTCAGTAGGAGATAATCATGTCTGAAATGCCAACCCCTGTTAACTTTACCGAAGCAGCCGCTATAAAGGTTAATGGATTAATTCAGGATGAAGGAAATCCGGAATTAAAATTACGCGTCTATATTACCGGAGGTGGCTGTTCCGGGTTTCAGTATGGTTTTACATTTGATGAATCACAAACAGAAGAAGATACTGTCGTTGAAAAGGATGGGGTGAAATTAATGATTGACCCGATGAGCTTTCAATATCTTGTCGGTGCAAAAATTGATTATGTTGAGGATTTGCAAGGTGCACGTTTTGTAATAGAAAATCCTAATGCAACAACCACCTGTGGATGCGGTTCCTCTTTTGGGGTTTGACAAGCAATGATTGCTCTCCAAACAACCATCACCTTCACGAATCATTAGGGTTTAATTATGGATTACATTCCTGGCTTAGCAGGCGTTCCTGCCACCGAGTCCGAGATCTCTTATATTGATGGTAATAAAGGAGAGTTGACTTACCGTGGCTACAATATTATGGAGTTGGCCGAGTATTCTTCTTTTGAAGAAACGACTTTACTGTTGCTTTTCGGAAACTTGCCAAATGCCACTGAACTAGCGGATTTTGAATCTAAATTGCGGGATGCCCGTCGGGTTAAATACAATCTTAGAGAAATTATGAAAAACTTACCTGCCACCACCCACCCCATGCATATGTTGCAGGTTGCAGTGGCGAGCTTGGCAAGTTTTTATCCCAGTACCGAATATATGAAAGGTGGCACCGAAAACCAAGAATATATTAATGAAGTGACCGTGAATATTATTTCGCATATGGGCACATTAGTGGCAATGTGGGAGCACATGCGCAATGGCTATGACCCGATTGAACCTCGTAAGGATTTAACCTATGCCGAAAATTTTTTGTATATGGTTACAGGGGAGCAGCCGGATAAGGATTGGGCAAGATTATTGGATGCGTGTTTAATTTTGCATGCCGAACATACCATTAATGCTTCAACCTTTACGACGATGGTAACAGGCTCAACACTTGCAAACCCTTGCTCGGTAATCTCCTCTGCAATTGCTTCCTTGTCGGGTCCTTTACATGGCGGTGCTAATCAAAAAGTCATTGAAATGTTAGATGAAATTGGTAAGCCGCAAAATGCCAGAGCCTATATTGAGAAGCGACTGTCTGAGAAAAAAGTGATTTGGGGGATGGGGCATCGAGAGTATAAAACCAAAGACCCTCGTGCCACCATTTTACAAAAGTTATCTTCAGAGTTGCTCAAAAATAAAAGTGAGCAAGGGTCGTTGAGTCAAGCCTTTGAAACCGCAAAGGAAGTCGAGCATGTGTGTGAAGCGTTACTGAGTCATAAAGGCGTTTACCCAAATGTGGACTTTTATTCGGGCATCCTTTACAAGGAAATGGGCTTTGATTCAGGGCTATTCACACCGATTTTTGCGGTAGCACGCTCTGCTGGTTGGATGGCACACTGGCGTGAGCAGCTTCAAAATAATAAGATATTTCGACCCACTCAAATCTATAAAGGTGCCGGCAATTCTTGTTACCTTCCCATGGAGAAAAGAGGTGCCGGGCTCAGCCAGGCATTTTCCGATCAATAATCGAAGGTGTCGATGCGTTAAGCTTTCGATTAAATGGGTGACCAAACCCCTCCTAAAATAGAGTTTTTATTGGCTCCGGTAATCGACGTTAATGCGATCGGACGATTTTCCAGTCGCTCTTTGGCTAACCATGCGCACATCATCGCTTCAATAGCATGTGGGTTGATTGACTGGATTTGTGTTGACTGTACAGGGTAAGGCAGGTGTTTTTGCAAACGCTGTATCAATGTTTGGTTTTCGGCACCACCACCACATACCCAAATAGCTTGTGGTTGTTTTGGAAGTTGTGTCAGTGCCATTAATAGGGTTTCGACGGTTAATTGTGCCAGTGTACTGAGTAGATCCTCGACCGTATAAGTTGTTAGGTTATGGGTGTTTTTTTGAAGCCAAATGGCATTAAAATATTCTTTTCCCGTTGATTTGGGTGCTGGCTTTTTAAAATAAGGGTCTGATAACCATCTCGAAAGCAATTCTGGAATAACCTGACCCTTTGCCGCTAAGGCTCCACTTTTATCGTAAGCTTGAGCCAATGTTGTTTGGCAGTAGCTATCCATTAATCCATTTCCCGGCCCTGAATCAAAGCCGATAACCTCTTGGCCGTCTAAGTAAGTAAGATTGGCAATTCCACCAATATTGATAATGACAACGGGTTGAGACGACTGAAATAAAACTCGGTGAAAAGCGGGTGCCAGTGGGGCGCCTTGCCCCTGGTGTGCAAGATCATCTACTCTGAAGTCAGCCACTGTGCAGATACCTGTATGCTTCGCGATAAAGGCTGGGTGACCAATTTGCAAACTCATCGGAATGGCTGGCGCATGGTGAATGGTCTGGCCATGACTGCCTATCGCACGAACTTGGCTTGGCTGTGTTTGAGTTACCTCTAATAAAGCGCAGGCGGCCTGACTAAACTGATTTGCGACTTCATATTCGAGTTGACATAAAGTGGATAACGCGAGATTAGGATCTTGATTTAAGTCATCTAACTGCTGCCTCAGGGAGGTCGGATAAGGGTAGGTTAAAAAGCCTTTTAAAACGGGATCTTCTCTTTGGAAGTCTACTAAAGCTGCATCCACACCATCCAAGCTAGTGCCAGACATCAATCCAATAAACAGCGTTGGGTTATTCAAAATTTGAGGCAATTTGTGTATGAGGGTCGAGTCTGCTCAGCTGAGCCGACATCAAGCCGGAAAATTGATTGAAATGGTTTTGATGCTTCTTGGGAACTGGGCTAGCATCGGGAAACTTAACTTTTAATGGATCAATATAGCGTCCATTTTTGCGGAATTCATAATGTAAATGGGGGCCGGAGGCCATACCGGTCTGTCCAATATAACCGATCACCTGTCCTTGCTTGATCCATTGTCCGCGTTTAAAAGAACCAAATTTAGACATGTGGGCATAAACAGTGGTGTATTTATCAGCGTGCCGGATAAAAATGACCTTGCCATAGCTGCGGCTCCAATAGCGTTTAATAATTTGCCCGTCTCCTGTCGCACGAATCGGTGTCCCTGTTGGTCCGCCATAATCGACCCCACGATGAGCCCGCCATTTTTTTAATACCGGGTGGAAGCGTTTGGGTTTATATCGAGAGGTAATTCGGACATAATCAACCGGGTTTCTGAGAAAGGCTTTACGCAAGTTCTGGTTATGGTGATCGTAATAGCCGATCGTCTCATTATTGTTATCCTTGAGTAAAAATGCAGTATGGCGTTCATTTCCGCCCGTTATAATTTCTGCAGCCAGAATGTCACCATCATCAATATACTCACCTTGAATATAGCGCTGTTCATAAATAACTTTAAAGGGGTCACCGGAACGGAGTTGACGGATGAAATCAATTTCCCAAGAAAAGATATCGGCTAAATTCATAATGGTTTTTGCACTTAAACCTTGCGCTTCCCCGCTGAGATAAAATGAGTGTTGGATTAATCCACTGGCGGTGACAATTTTGGTTTCTACCGGGAAATGAATTTCTTGAATCTCAAATCCATCCTCTGTGGCAATGAGTTGATAATGGGTCTGTTGCGTTTTTGGATAGAGTATTTTTTTAAGGTTTTGGTCTTTATCAAGCCAAATTTGCAATGTGTCCCCAGCGGTTAATTGCGTTAGCCATTCACTGTTTGGTGATTGGGTAATTTGATAAGTCGTGGCAGCATCAATCCCTACTTGGTTTAAGGCTTCAGATAAAGAACCATTGGGTTTGATTTGAATGTGTTGTTTTTGCCAGTTTTTTTCCGGTGTCTTCGGCTTGATGTTTGTTTCGTCGGTGATGGGGGGCAGTGGCATGAGCATTCTTTTTGGCGACTCGGATGCTGTGGCAAACTGAATAGCCAAAAGAAAGACTGAAATAAATAATAGCAAAAAATGCATTAAGGGGTTGTATCTGCTCACAATATTTAGGTTTCGCTTCATAGTTTAGGAATATCTTGAGTGTTTGAACTTAAATTATACTGAAAAAAGTAGTATTTTTAGCCTTTTTATGCGGTTAGCTGGTAACGGTCAGAGTGTAAGCGATGCGGGTTAAGTGCTCAAAGAACTGACTTTAATGGTGATTAATTGATAATTAGCTTGATTTTCAATGTGGAGAAAGGCATGTTTATTCAGACGACACCAGCTGCGAACATCTTTTTCAGCCGCCTTGTCCGTTGTGCGCAGCTGAATAATCTGACCCGGCTCACATTGACGTACCTGTTGTTGTAGCTTAATGATAGGCATCGGGCATTTTAAACCAATTGCGTCAATCTCAAGGGCTTCAGGCATATTTTTTATTCGTAACTTGTTATAATTGTCGCTATTTTACGTTACTTTCGAGTTTAAGGCGAATCTCTGTGTGAGAAAGGCCTATTAATTTATTGAACAGGAATCAACAGTGTCAAACAATGCGGCAACCGATATTTCAACTTTTCAAGGCTTAATTCAAACCCTTCAAGCTTACTGGGCAGAGCAGGGCTGTGTCATTATGCAACCTTATGATAATGAGATGGGGGCGGGAACTTTTCATCCGTCTACCTTTTTAAGGTCGATTGGCCCTGAACCTTGGCGAGCTGCTTATGTTCAGCCCTGTCGGCGTCCAACAGATGGTCGATACGGTGAAAACCCAAACCGACTACAGCATTACTACCAATTTCAAGTGATGTTGAAGCCCTCTCCGGATACGATTCAAGAGTTGTATTTGGATTCATTAAAAGCGTTAGGGATTAACCCTTTAGAACATGATATTCGATTCGTAGAAGATAACTGGGAATCCCCGACCTTAGGGGCTTGGGGGCTCGGCTGGGAAGTGTGGATGAATGGGATGGAAGTGACCCAGTTTACCTATTTTCAGCAGGTGGGTGGGCTAGAGTGTCGTCCCGTTACCGGAGAGATTACCTATGGACTGGAACGAATTGCCATGTATTTGCAAGGCGTTAACAGTGTCTATGATTTGACTTGGGTGAAGGGACCTGCCGGCAAAGTGACTTATGGAGATGTGTTCCATCAAAATGAAGTGGAAATGTCACGCTATAACTTTGAAAAAGCCGATACTGAAATTTTGTTCCGAACCTTTGATGAATGCGAGTCTACCTTTAGTCGATTGGTGGCGGATAAATTACCCTTACCGGCATACGAACAAGTATTAAAAGCTTCTCATGCGTTTAATTTATTAGATGCGCGTCATGCCATTAGCGTAACGGAACGAGCACGTTTTATTGGGCGAGTACGCAATATGGCCAAACAAATCGCTGAGGCCTATTATGAAGGGCGCGAAACACTCGGATTCCCTCTGGTCAAATCCGATAAAGCGGAGGGGCAATAACATGACCTTGAAAACAGCAGATTTTTTAGTCGAAATTGGAACCGAAGAACTTCCGCCGAAAGCCTTAAAAAGTTTATCAGATGCCTTTATGAAAGGGGTTAAGCAGGGGCTAGAGGAAGCAGCGTTAAGTTTTGATGAGGTGATGGCTTATGCATCCCCCCGTCGTCTAGCGGTGATGGTCAAGGCCTTACAGACCAAGCAAGCTGATAAAATGGTTGAACGAAAAGGGCCGGCAAAAAAAGCGTCTTTTGATGCAGATGGCAACCCCTCTAAAGCGCTACTTGGTTTTGCAAGAGGCTGTGGTGCTGATGTTTCAGAGCTATCCGAAATTGAAACCGATAAAGGCATTTGGATGGTCTACCATTTAGAGCAGAAGGGTCAATTCACCCGGGAACTGTTGCCGAATATCGTCAATCAAGCATTAAGTCAGTTGCCTATCCCCAAGCGTATGCGCTGGGGAGATTTGGATGTCGAATTTGTTCGTCCGGTTCACTGGGCGCTGATGTTGTTTGATGAGGCGGTGGTGCCTGCGACGGTGTTGGGGCACGAAACCTCGAATGCGACCCACGGCCACCGTTTTCATGCACCGCAAGCGATAAAAATCACCAGGCCTGGTGATTATTTGACCCTATTGCGTGAACAAGGCTATGTCCAAGCCGATTTCGCTGAACGCAAAGCTTCTATTTTTAAACAGGTGACTGATGCTGCACAAGCCGTCGGTGGGGTTGCCGAGATTGATGAGGATTTACTGGATGAAGTGACGGCCTTAAATGAGTGGCCGACAGCCGTTGTGGGCGCGTTTGATGAAAGCTTTTTGGCGGTTCCCTCAGAAGCGTTAATTTCCGCCATGAAAGGGCATCAAAAGTACTTTCATGTTTTGGATGCCAATGGCCGCTTAATGGCGAAGTTTATTACCATTTGTAATATAGAAAGCGTGAATCCTGAATCGGTTAAAAAAGGAAATGAACGGGTGATTCGCCCAAGACTTTCAGATGCAACTTTTTTCTGGAATCAAGATCGTAAGCGGCCATTAGATGATTTCTTACCCCGTTTAAAAACCGTGGTGTTCCAACAAAAACTCGGCACGCTATTTGATAAAACTGAACGCTTGGAAACCCTGGCAGTCAAGATTGGACGTCCGCTTGGTGAGCCGGCACAGATTTTGGAAAGAGCGGCGCGTTTATCAAAATGTGACTTGATGACAGAGATGGTCGGCGAGTTTCCCGAGTTACAAGGCATAATGGGGCGTTACTATGCGCAAGCACAACAGGAAGATACTCGGGTCGTTCGCGCGATTGATGACCAGTATCAACCCCGTTTTGCAGGAGATGGATTGCCCGATTCAGCCGTTTCACAAGCCTTAGCCATCGCCGATAAGTTGGATACCATTACCGGTATTTATGGGATCGGTCAGTTACCGACCGGAGATAAAGATCCTTTTGCATTGCGTCGTTCCGCTTTAGGCTTGCTGCGTATTATCATAGAAAAAGAATTGGATTTAGATTTACAGCTTATGATTCGTTTCAGCTTAGATCTTCATGCCAATATCTCCACCACGGATGCGTTGGTGGGGGGAATCTATGAATTTATTATCAGCCGCTTAAAGGCTTATTATGCGGCAAAAGGCGTTAGCTCAGAACAATTTGAAGCTGTCAGGGTTTGTGAGCCAACCCATCCATTGGATTTTGCAAAACGAATTGATGCTGTCTGTCAGTTCAGTAAAATGGAGGCCGCAGAGAGCTTAAGTGCTGCCAATAAACGGATTGCTAATATTTTGAAAAAGGTCACGGTCACGGTCACGTTACCTGAAGTCGTTGAGTCAAATCTCTTTGAGGAAGATGCTGAACGAGATTTGTTTGAGGCACTGGATGCATTACGTGAATCTGTCAGTATGAAGATTGCAGCGCGTGACTATTCAGGTGCGATGCAATTATTGGCAACCATTCGTCAGCCAGTCGATGCCTTCTTTGATGGTGTGATGGTGATGGCGGAGGATGAAGCTGTCAAGCAAAATCGCTTGGCTTTACTCAACCAAATTTATCAGCTGTTTAGACAAGTGGCGGATATTTCAAGGTTGTCATAATGTAAACGGGGCTTTTCGAGGCTTTAAGACAGCGTCTCGAGTTGATTAACGGACTCACAGCCGTACCTGCTGTTGAGTCCGTTTTGTTTTACCGGCAAGCTAAAAGTGACCAGGCCTGGTTATTTTTCTCTGGTTTTAAGGAACAAACCTGCTATGAAAATCATTGTGTTAGATCGTGATGGGGTCATTAATGAAGACTCGGATGATTATATTAAAACCCCGGAAGAATGGCAGCCGATTCCGGGGAGTCTTGAAGCCATTGCATTGCTGAAAAAACGCGGCTGGACAGTGGCGGTTGCAACCAATCAATCCGGCATTCGACGAGGCTATTACAATCGTCAAACCTTGCATGCCATGCATCAAAAATTTCAAGCCTTGTTACAGTCATATTCAGTGGGTATTGATTGGATCAGTTATTCGCCTTATGTTGCTGATGATGAGAGCCCTTGCCGTAAACCGCAAACGGGGATGTTGAGAGCGATTGAAAATCGATTTGGCTGTTCTTTACAAGGTCAACCCATGGTGGGGGATTCGTTAGCGGATATTCGGGTGGCGAAAACCCATAAGATGCAACCTTTTTTGGTTAAAACGGGTAAAGGACAGCGCACCATTGATTCTTTAGACCCTTGTTTGGAGGGGGTGCCTGTTTATGATTCATTAGCCGCAGCCGTGGAGAAAAATTGGTTATGAAATTTTGGTATTTTTTAAGGTCGTTGGTTTTTAGCTTTGGTCAAATGGTCACTTTAGTGTTTTTTTCTCTATTTGGTTTGTTGCTCGCGCCGTTTTCACATCAAGTTCGTTATCGTTTTATTCATTATTGGGCACGCTTTTGCATCTGGTGGTTAAGGTGGACTTGTGGAGTTCAATATCGTGTGTTTGGGGCTGAAAATATCGACTTATCCAAAGCTGGTTTGGTTTTTGCTAGACATGAATCGGCATGGGAAACTTTTGCATTTCAGGCGATTTTTCCTCAACTGACCTTTGTGTTGAAGAAGGAATTGTTGAAAATTCCTTTTTTTGGTTGGGGGCTAGCGATGCTCAGCCCCATTGCCATTGATCGAAAGGCCGGTCGAAAAGCCATTAAACAGGTCGTGACAGAAGGTTGTCAAAGGATTGACAAGGGTGTGTGGGTGGTGATTTTCCCGGAAGGGACTCGAATGCCGGCCGGTGTTCCCGGACAAATAAAATCGGGGGGTGCCATGTTGGCCAAAAAAGCCCAAGCGCCTGTTTATTTAGTTGCGCATAATGCGGGTAGCTGCTGGCCTAAAAACAGTTTTATCAAAACACCCGGAACGATCGATGTTTATATCAGTCCGCCATTGGATGTGACGGAATTGACCGTCGCAGATATTAATCAAAAAACAGAGGAATGGTTGTTTGAGCCCCATACTCCCCCAAAGCAGGAGGGTTTTTAAGCGGCAAGAACACAGTGATAATAAATGAGTAAATTGGCAACCTTTATTGGCGTCATTTTAGGACTGATTATTGTCGGCATGAGTATGTTTGACTTTGAAAAAGGACAAATACTGATGGCCTTCTTTAATTGGCAAGGTCTGCTGGTTGTATTGGGGGGGACATTTGCCGCCACCTTTATTAATTACCCATTAAGCCAAGTTGGTTGCGCACTGAGTGGCGTGGGCAAAATATTCCTATCAGAACCCGCTTCTGAACATGAAGCCATTGAACAAATTTTGTATTTAAGTCACATCGTTCAGAAAAAAGGCATTTTGGGCGTTGAGCGCGAAATTGATTTGTTATCAGACCCTTTCTTAAAATTTTCTATTTCAGAAATGATGGTGTATCGGGACATAGATTTGTTACGTCACAGCCTGGAAAATCGATTGAATTCCATGCGGTTACGTCACTTATCTTGCCAAGATATGTTCAATAATATGGCCGCCTATGCCCCCGCTTTTGGCATGATGGGAACGGTGATGGGATTGATTATGATGATGACCGCACAAATGGCACCAACGGATCCCTCAGCATTTTCGGGGGGGACGGATAATATGTTGGCCAACCTATTACAAGGCATGGGCTTGGCACTGGTCACCACTTTTTATGGGGTGCTTTTTGCCAATCTTGTGTTTATTCCAACCGCAGGCAAACTGAAAGTGTTGTCAGATGCAGAATTGTTTAAAAATGAAATTTTAATTTTTGGCACTTTAGGCCTTAAGCAGGAACAGTCCCCGCTTCTGTTACAAGAGAGTTTAATGGCCTTTGTAAACGAAAAAACCAAACAAAAACTTTCTGCTCAATAAGAGACGCCTATGAAAGCGCATGAGATCATCGAGTTAGAGGAGCAGCAGGCTTTAAAGCAGTTGCGACGCAATAAATCTTGGCAGCTGGTCTTTGTGGCATTATTTACTGCGCTGTTAGCTTTTTTCGTGTTAATTGTCGCGATGATTGAGGTTGAAACCAATGCCAAAAAACGCGATTACCAACGTCTTGTCAATAGCCTTTATCAACAAGTTAACTTTGAAAAGGAACGCATGGGGTTGAGTTGGTTGAATACTGAGAATACCCTTGCTAAGGGGATACGAATGACAATTGATGCCGATGTTTTTCAAGACACCCCGCTGTTTATGTCTGCCCGAGCCAGAGTGAATCCCCGCTATATGCCTTATGTAAACCGCTTGGTTGAGTTACTGAAACGGTTGCAGTTACAAAAGATGCAAGATCGTTATCCAGACTGGGTAAGCACTTTGCAAGCACCGGGAACGGATTTTGTGGTCACCATTCGTGTTGAAGGTCATACCGATGCCAACCCAATGACGGGGATGGGTATGTATCGATCTAACTATGAACTCAGTGCTTTACGTGCCTATGCCATTATGGATTTACTGAGAATCTATACCCAACTGCCCAGCCGTCAATTTGCCATTGCCGGTTACGGCCCTTTTTATCCGTTAAATTCGGCAAATCCTTTTGCAGCCGAAAACCGTCGCGTTGAAATCTATCTATTGCCACAAGTGATTCCAAAGAGGGGTCAAGATGGCAACGGTTAGATCTGAAAAAGCCCGGTCTGCTTGGCTATTTTCTTTTGGCGATGTGCTGACGCTATTGATTACCTTTTTTATTATGATGATCGTGCTCAATAAAGGGGAAATCACCAAAGTACAGCGCTGGAGTGATATACAGTTAAAAAATGTTTATGAGGGGTTGGCAGATGAAATGCAAAGCGCCCAGTTTGTTGAAATCGAATATCAATTACAAGGTACGGTTATCCAGGTAAATAACGACAATGCATTTTTACGAGGAGGGTATGACCCTTCTCCTGCATTTGAAAAGGAATTAAAGCAGGTTGGTGATAAGTTGCGATCTATGGCGCTTTTTAAAGTTCAACCCAGCGAAATGCCCCCTTATGTACAAAAATATATGGAGGCAGACGACCTTGTGTGGCGGCCGGAAATCTCGATTGAAGGTCATACCGATAGCGATGCGATAGACCCGAATTCCGCATTAAGGAATAATTGGTTTTTGAGTACCATGCGTGCGCAAGCCGTGATGCGTATTTTGTTTAGCGCCAGTGGGCTTGATCAGTCTTTGTTTAGCATGGCGGGTTATGGAGAACACCGTCCAAAAGTCGATAACGATAGTCTTCAAGGTAAAGCGCAAAACCGACGGGTTCAAATTATTGTTTCAGCGACCTTTGAAAAAGCGCCTTAAGCGCTTAATGCGAGTGGTGATTGAACTGTAAATTGAGATACCGATGTCATTAATGCTTGACTCAGATCAGTTAATTGATCGGCATTGTTAGCCGTTTCTTCAACCAAGCCGGCATTTTGCTGTATCCCTTGATCAATATCGGCTATCGTCCGGTTGACTTGGTTAATGCCTTTTGCCTGCGCTTGACTGCTGTTGGAAATATGGATAATCAATTCATTGACTGCTTGAATATGGTCTGCTAGCTGATCAAATTCTAGCTGGGTTTTGTGTAAATGTTCTGAGCCATTTTGAACTTCTTCAACGACTTGATGAATCACACCGCGAATGTCCGTGGCGGCCTGCGCTGATTGGCTTGCCAAGTGACGAACTTCACCTGCAACTACTGCAAATCCTCGGCCTTGTTCTCCGGCGCGAGCCGCTTCCACCGCTGCATTGAGTGCCAATAGATTGGTTTGGAAGGCAATATTATCAATCAGTTCGATAAACGAATTAATCGCATCGCTGGATTGCGATATTTTCGTCATAGACTCGACAGAAGCGCGCATTATGGCTTGCCCTTGGTTGGCCTGTGATAGGGTCTGTTGGCTGAGGGTTTGGGCTTCTTTTGCATTTTCTGCCGTTTCATTAATGGACGCTGAGATTTGATTGATGACCTGAGCAGTATTTTCCAGTGCGTCTGCTTGGTGTTTGGTGCGATTAGATAGATCTTGATTGCCACTTGCAATTTGCTGAATACCTTCTGAAACCGTACGTGAGTGTTGCATGACTTGATAAATCGTTTGGTTTAAATGCTGTGTGGTTTTATTTAAATTGACTTTTAATAGGTCTAGGTCGCCCTCAAAATGAGTGTCGATGTGGTACGTGAGATTTCCTTGTTTCAGCGCATCAACCGCAGAGTTAAAACTTTTGATACCTAGGGATAAGCTATTGATGGTTTTGTTGATATTGTTTTTGAGTTCGGCTAAACGACCGGAGCAATCAATTTCAATGCGATGATCATAGTCGGCTTGATGGACTTTTTCCATGATTTGGTTAGTTTGTTCAATGATGGTATCCATTTGTTGCATCGCATGATCAACGCTATGACGCACTTTTCCGTTAACTTGTTGATTCATCCGTGAAGAAAAGTTTCCTTGGCTGAGGTGAGTGGTCACTTCTTCTAAAGAGTTCATGGTGATTTCTAAGCTGGAAATCGCATCGTTAACATTGTCTCTAAGAATGAGTAAATCACCGTGTGCATCGACATCACAACGCACACTAAATTCGCCATGGGAAACTTGTGACAATCGTTGGTTAATTTGGTCGAAATTATTTTTGAGTCCTTGAGTCAATCGATTAAAGCATTGCGATACTTGGCCAACTTCATCCGGGTGTTTAACGGGAATGACTTGTGAAAAATCATTGGTTGAAGTCGTTTCGGTAATGCCTTTCTCTAAAGATTTTAGCGGACGAACGATTTTATGTATTAAAGTGCTGTACATCAGTATAAAAAAAGCACTGACTGTCGAAAGGACGGCTACAATGAACCATAAGAGTAAGTTCATTAACGCATCGATTTTATTAGAAATACGCGTTAACAGGACTTGATTATCGGGCGAATTCGCCAGGGTTGATAATCCTGTATGAAAGCTTTGCCAATCTTGGTGAATTTCTGATAGATTGTGATGTAAGAAGCTAAAAGCGCCTGTAAAAAATACACCGGCCAACGCCATCATGATTAATAAAATACGGCTTAAGGTGACAATTTTGGTTTGACTCCATAAGTGAGAAAACATAATAATCGATCTCCAAAATAGTTTCCCCTAGTTTTTCAATCTTAAATAATGGGGCGAAAACACTTATCATAATGGATGAGCCGGGTTGTTTGAAATTCAAGTTTTCTATCGTTCCCCAAGAGATTTAATCTTTTAATGAGGCAGTTGCCAGTTAATGGGTGCCAGTTGATGGTGTTGGAGGTAGCTGTTGGTTTGTGAAAAGGGACGGCTGCCAAAAAAACCTCGGTAAGCTGACAAAGGCGAAGGGTGTGGGCTTCGAATAATGCAGTGTCGATTAGATGGGATAAATTGTCCTTTTTTTTGTGCATAAGCGCCCCATAAAATAAAAACAAGATGGTCTTTTTGAGTTGCCAATGCTTGAATAATGGCATCGGTAAAGGTTTCCCATCCCCGGTTTTGGTGTGAATTTGCCCGTCCCGCTTCGACGGTCAGCACCGCATTGAGTAACAATACGCCTTGATCTGCCCAAGGCTGTAAGTAGCCACAGTGTTGGTTATCAATATTTAAATCGGTTTGCAGTTCTTTATTCATGTTTTGTAACGACTTTGGCAAAGGCTGAACATCCGGTAGCACCGAAAAACTTAATCCATGTGCATGGCCGGGCGTGGGATAAGGATCTTGTCCTAATATCACCACTTTGACCTGTTCAAATGGCGTTGAATTTAACGCATTAAACCAAAGACTGGATTTGGGTAATATCTGTTTCCCCGCCCGTTTCTCAGCGATTAAAAATTGTTTTAACTGCTGCATATAGGGTTTTTCAAATTCAGGTTCTAAAATATTTAACCAAGAAGGAATCAGTTGAATAGGGTGATTTGGCATGAAAAACCTTAGATTACAGTTAAAAAATGGCCAGGCCTGGCTATTTTTGATGGAGGGTTAACCCGCAAGACCGCTTAAATTGTACACGCTAAGTGGTTTGAATCCAAATGGGTTACGGGGTAATATAGCGCCTTGTCTTTGAATGAGTTTTGATGGCGCAAATAATATTTCTGACGACAGGGAGTGTCACCAAGTGAGTGAAAAATATAATGCTTCGGAAATTGAGGTTTTAACCGGGCTGGATCCTGTCCGCAAAAGACCTGGCATGTACACGGACACCACGCGCCCGAACCATTTGGCGCAAGAGGTTATCGATAATAGTGTGGATGAAGCCATTGCAGGTTATGCAACACAATTAGTCGTGACCCACTATGCAGATGGGTCTATGTGTGTCGAGGACGATGGTCGCGGTATGCCCGTTGATATTCATCCAGAGCAAGGTATTTCAGGTGTAGAAGTGATTTTAACCAAATTACATGCGGGGGGGAAATTCTCCAATAAAGCTTATCAATTTGCCGGTGGTTTGCATGGTGTGGGGGTTTCAGTTGTCAATGCGTTGTCGAAACGAATCGAAATAGAGATTAAACGTGCTGGTCAGTTGCACAAAATAGCGCTTGAAAACGGTGTGGTGGTTGAGCCCTTAGCCGTTGTGGGTAAGGTTGGCAAAAAAAATACCGGAACGAAATTGCGATTTTGGCCGGATGCCGGTTTTTTTGACACGCCTAAATATGCGTTAACTAGGCTAAAACATTTGTTGAGAGCGAAAGCAGTTTTAAGCCCGGGTTTAAAAGTGGTTTTTGTTGATGAAGTGAGTCAGGAAACCTGTGAATGGTGTTATCAAGATGGACTTAGAGATTATCTAACGCAGTCGCTATCCGGTTTAGAATGTGTTCCAGAAGCGGGATTTGTTGGCGAAGTCAATGCAGAAAATGAAGGCGTTTCTTGGGCGATTACTTGGTTAGCAGAACCGTCTGAATCCTTATTGGAAAGTTATGTCAATTTAATTCCCACACCGCAAGGTGGAACTCATGTGAATGGGTTACGCGCAGGGGCGACAGATGCAATCCGTGAGTTTTGCGAATTTAGAAATCTATTACCAAGAGGCGTTAAATTGACGCCTGAAGATGTTTGGCAAAATGTTGCCTTCGTGTTATCCGCCAAAGTAAGAGAACCGCAATTTGCAGGGCAAACTAAAGAGCGTCTTTCTTCACGAGAGTGTGTGCCCTTTATTTCCGGTGTGCTGAAAGATAGCTTGAGCTTATGGCTGAATCAGCATACTGATGAGGCAGAGCGCATTGCTGAAATTGTCATTAACAATGCTCATAACCGTAATCGAAAAGCGAAAAAAGTCACGCGCAAGAAAATTACCTCTGGCCCAGCCTTGCCCGGTAAACTTGCAGATTGCACCGAATCAGATTTAACGCGTACTGAGTTGTTTTTGGTTGAAGGGGATTCTGCCGGCGGCTCAGCAAAACAAGCCAGAGATAAGAACTTTCAAGCAATTATGCCGTTGCGCGGCAAAATTTTAAATACTTGGGAGGTGGATTCTAGTCAGGTTTTGGCATCCAATGAGATTCATGATATTAGTGTAGCCATTGGTGTTGACCCCGGATCAGGCGATCTTTCCGGATTGCGTTATGGAAAAATTTGTATTTTGGCTGATGCCGACTCGGATGGGGCGCATATTGCGACTTTGATTTGCGCGCTGTTTGTTAAGCACTTTCCGCAATTGGTGGTACAGGGTCATATTTATGTTGCCATGCCCCCTTTGTATCGTATCGATGTTGGCAAAAGGGTGTTTTATGCGTTAGATGAATCTGAGCGAACCGGCATATTGGATCGCATTGCTTCTGAAAAAATGGCCGGAAAGATTCAAGTAACGCGGTTTAAAGGGTTGGGCGAAATGAATCCAAAACAATTAAGAGAGACCACCATGATGCCCGAATCCCGTCGATTGATTCAGTTAGGCATGGAACAAGAAGAGACAGATTTGATGATGGATAAACTCTTGGCTAAGAAACGTTCCGGTGATCGAAAAACCTGGCTAGAAGAAAAAGGGGATTTGGCAGAGGTTTCATAAACTTTTGGGTTAAACCGGCTTGGCTTTTAAACTTAATTCATGAAGCCTTTTTTTATAGTCAATGAAATCTTCAATAATGGCTTGTTCATGCGGTGTGGGTTCGATAAATTCAATGGCCAAAGAATAACCGTTGGGGGTGTCGTGAACAGCTCGAACATAACCAAATAAATCCATGTCATTAAAAACCTTAAGTGCAGGAAGCTCAAAAAAGACTTCTAATCGGGTGCCAATGGCAGCTTTTTTGGTTGACTCAACTTCAATGCCGGTTTTGGAAATGGCTTTCAACTGACCCGGTGCGGTGACCGTTTGGCCTTTTAACTCAATGTGTCTATCGGTAGCAACGGATGGCGATTGAAATAACATCTAGTTGTGCCTTATTGGTGGTGATGGTGTTTACGGATAAAATCATTAATAACCGATTGCAGATAGTTCGAGAGGTCTTTAAACTGAATCCCGATTAAGTATTGATGGCGAACCTGTGCGGTTCGAGCGGCAATGCCACATAAGATGATTTCTTTGTTGTTGATATTGGGAAGACCGAAGGTAATTTGAATTTCGCTTCCTTCTTGAATGGGGGTTTCACTGAGAACGCCTGTACCAATAATGGATAAGTCAATCATTTTAGCCGAAATGGTTTGTTGATCCGCTTTCATACAAATCGGGCGTTCGGTGGAAACTCTTTCAGCATTTCTTTTATTGATGTCAAAAGTTGGCTGTGTCATAGTGAGTGCTTAACCTTTAAGTTTATTCACGAATAACACTATGATAAATTAACTGAATCAATTTGGGAATATATTGATTGATTCTATATGAGTGGTGCCTGCCCTTCATATAAAAAGCGTATCGGTAAACGTGCGGGTAATGAATGAGTGATTGATTGATAACCTGAGACCCAGTCAGCAAAGGTTTCAGCATAGGAGGCAAGTGTGGATTTTGAGATTATCGTGGAAAATATAAAATGTGGCGGTTGTGCCAATAGCATTCAAAATCAGCTAAATAGCTTAGATGGCGTGAGTCATACCCAAGTAGATGTTGAGACTGGAAAAGTTAGTTGTCAATTAGTTTCAGAAGCGCGGATAGACTCGGTCAAGAAACACCTTTTAAAGTTAGGGTATCCAGCGGCAGGAAGTGTTGAGGGATTGGGTGCAATGGGTGCAAAAGCAAAATCCTATGTTTCCTGTGCCATTGGCAAAATGCAAAAAGAAGCTTAACGATACCAATTACATGAAACCGCGAGAGATAAAATGAGTCAGCAAATGATTAATTATGAAGGGATTGAACAGCAGTCGGTTGCGCAGTTTACAGAAAAGGCTTATTTAGATTATGCGATGTATGTCATTTTGGATCGTGCGTTACCGCATATTGGCGATGGTTTAAAGCCTGTACAGCGTCGTATTATTTTTGCCATGTCTGAACTGGGGTTGAAGTCAACGGGTAAACATAAAAAATCAGCTAGAACGGTGGGGGATGTTCTGGGTAAATTTCATCCTCATGGTGATTCGGCTTGCTATGAAGCAATGGTGCTGATGGCTCAGTCGTTTTCTTTTCGTTACCCATTGGTGGATGGTCAGGGCAACTGGGGGTCTGTTGACGATCCTAAATCCTTTGCGGCGATGCGTTATACCGAAGCAAAATTATCTAAGTTTAGTGATGTTTTGCTCGAGGAAGCAAGTCAAGGTACGGTTGATTGGGTGGCTAATTTTGATGGCAGTTTAGATGAGCCGTCAGTGTTGCCGGCAAGAGTGCCGCATGTATTATTAAATGGAACTTCGGGGATTGCTGTGGGAATGGCAACCGATATTCCACCGCATAATTTACAGGAGGTGGTATCCGCTTGTGTTGCTTTACTCGATGACGATCGTTTAACTGTTGAGCAATTGTGCGATTATGTGCAAGGACCCGATTATCCGAATCATGCTTGGGTTATCACCCCAAAATCGGAACGGTTAAAGTTGTATGAAACGGGCAGTGGCTCGATTCGTCAAAGAGCGCGTTATTTTGTTGAAGATGGTGTGAATGTGGTGATTGATGCTTTGCCTTTTCAAGTTTCCGGGGCAAAGATTTTGGAACAAATTGCCGCACAAATGCGTGCAAAAAAACTTCCGATGGTGGTGGATTTACGAGATGAATCTGATCATGAAAACCCCATTCGACTGGTGATTGAATTGCGCTCTAAACGGGTGGATGCCGAAATGGCAATGCTGCACCTGTTTGCCACGACCGATCTTGAAAAAAGCTATCGTGTCAATCTAAATGTCATAGGGCTAAATGGCCGGCCGCAAGTTAAAAGCTTAAAAACCATGCTTTCTGAGTGGCTGGTGTTCCGAACGGAAACGGTGCGCCGGCGATTGCAATATCGTTTAGATAAGGTATTGGCGCGACTGCATATCTTAGATGGGCTTTTAATTGCATTTTTAAATATTGATGAAGTGATTGCGATTATTCGAGAAGAAGATCGTCCTAAGCCGGTATTGATTGAGCGGTTTGGGTTGACGGCAATTCAAGCAGAGGCCGTTTTGGAATTAAAATTACGGCATCTTGCGCGTCTTGAAGAAATGCGAATTCGTTCAGAACAGGAAGCCTTAGAGAAGGAGCGCCAAAAAATCGAAAAGACGTTGGCGAGTTCGGCTCGGATGAAAACATTGGTGAAAAAAGAATTGTTAGCCGATGCACAAGTCTATGGTAATGATCGTCGCTCGTTGATTTTGGATGCGCCAGCGGCTCAGGCGCTCAGTGAGCAGGATTTACTCCCTTCTGAACCCATTACCGTGGTGTTGTCTGAAAACGGCTGGGTGCGCGCTGCAAAAGGTCACGATGTTGATGGCACGGCTCTGAGCTATAAATCCGGTGATGCATTTCATGCCCAGGTTTCGGGGCAAAGCCGCAATATGGCGATATTTTTAGATTCAACAGGGCGTGCATATAGCATTGCTGCCCATACATTGCCTTCCGCAAGAAGTCATGGTGAACCTTTAACAGGGCGATTGACTTTGGCAAAAGGGGCACAATTTACCCAGGTTTTATTGGGGGCGCCAACAGAAAAAGTCGTTTTGGCTTCAAGCAGCGGTTATGGGTTTATTACCCAATTGGAAAATTTGATTTCTAAAAATAAAGCGGGTAAAGCGGTCATGTCCTTGCCGAAGGGGAGTCAGTTGTTAACGCCGGCACACTATCAACCAGGTGATTGGATTGCCGTGGTAACGGATGAACCTCGGTTATTGGTTTTTGACAGTCAAGAATTGCCAGAACTTGCAAAAGGCAAAGGCAATAAGTTAATACAGTTGCCAAAGAATTGCCAAGTCACGGCGGTGTTTGCCTTTACGCCAGGAAAAAAACTGGAATTGGTGGCAGGAGATTATGCAAAAGCCTTTGGGGGTTCCGCTATTGAAGAAGCCTTTGCCGGTCGTGCGAAGCGGGGTATCCCTTTGCCCAGAACTTTAAAGAAGTGTACAAAAATTCGTATTCAAGACTAATATTTATTTGGTTGGTATTGATATTGCTTGTAATCGCGTAGTTTATAAGAATACGGTTGAAAAGTAGCCATTATGATTTCAAAAATTATCGCAATACTCGTCATACTGGGAAGTTCTGCAGGTGGGTTTTTATGGTCTGGCGGGGCACTCAGTTCTTTATGGCATCCAGCCGAGTTATTGGTCATTTTAGGGCTTGGTTTGGGGGTGTTTCTTAGTTCGACACCCGTTTATATTTGGAAGAAAACCCTCGTTTTTACAGGACGTTTTTTTAAGGGTGGACGGGTTAATCAAAAAATCTATATTGAAGTGCTAAGTTTGTTAGATGACTTGGCTAGGCTAGTGCGTGCTGACGGCCTTTTGGCGTTAGATCGCCATATGGAAGATCCTGATAATAGTGCGATTTTTAATAAATATCCTTTGGTGATGAAACATCGTGAACTTAAGAAATTTATTGTCGATAATTTTAGCTTTTTATTGTTGAATCCTCCCCAGTCGTTAAATTTTGAACATTACTTGGACAACCAAATTGATGATATTGTCCAATCGATGATGGAAGTCCCTAAGGCAACGGGCAAGATTGCTAACTTAATGCCCGGATTCGGGATTATTGCTGCCGTTATGGGGGTGATTTTGACGATGAATTTATTAGGGGGGGATATGGATGTTTCATTAATCGGAACCTCAATTGGCGCTGCATTGGTGGGAACTTTAACGGGGATCTTTTTTGCGTTTTCAGTTATTGCGCCTTATACCCATGCGGTAGAAATTATGATTCGCCAAGATAAAGCTATCTTTTCTGTCGTTGCATCTTTTCTTCTGGCCTTTTCTTATGGCGTTTCGCCTGCAATGGCTTTCGAGATTGGCCGTCAACGCGTGCCACCAGAGTTTGAAATTCCTAGATCGGGAAGCTAATAATGTCAAAAAAACATCATCATGAAAGTAATGAAGAAGGGGGTGCTTGGGAAATTGCGCTTGCCGATTTGATGACAACTTTGATGGTGTTCTTTTTGGTGATGTGGCTATTGTCAATTGTTGACAGCGACAAACGAAATGCTTTTGTTAACGGTTTGATGGGGAAGGGGACTTCGGGTGATGTGTTAAGTGAAGAAGTGACCGGTGAGAAAGTTGAGTCTGAATCTATTAACCCTATCGCGGAAATAAAACAACCGATCACCACGGATGAAATCAAAGAGGTTTTATCTGAGGTGGATCCTAAAGACATTGATATTGAAGAAACTGAAGATTACACCAAAATCACCTTGCGATCGGATAGTTTCTTTGAAAGCGGGCGAGCGTCTATTACCGATAAAACTCGGGAGCAGTTGGAGCAACTGGGTGAGTCTTTAGCAGGTCGAGATCAAGGGTTGACGATTACCGGTTATACTGACAGTATTCCCATTAAAAATTTACAGTTCCCCTCTAACTGGGAGCTTTCTGCTGCTCGTGCCGCAACAGTCGCGCGTACTTTTATTTATATGGGCGTTGAGTCAGCATTGGTTACTATTGAGGGTAAAGCTGATAATGAACCCGTTGCACCCAATACCACGGCTTATGGCCGGTCGTTAAATCGGCGAGTCATTATTTTGGTGAATAAAAAAGCTCAGACTAAACCGGATGTCTCTCCCATACCCCATTAAGCAAACTAAAGATGGCTCGTCTGCACTTTGATTGCATTTGCGCTGAGTTGAGTTTTACGTTGAACAAGTCGGGCAGTTTGACTCCTTCGGGAGCTTTAAGGTGCGAATCTGCAGGGTGAGCCCGTCAATAATCATTAACTTTCCGGCTAAGGTCGGTAAATTGAGTAAGGCTTTAATCGCTTCCATGGCTTGCATGGACCCTATCATTCCAACGAGGGGAGCAAGAACGCCATTTTGTGTGCAGGTTTCGTTTTGTTGACCAGCCGATTTGTATAGGCACTGGTAACAAGGAGAGGTCTCATTTCTAAAATCGAAAGTCGTCAATTGTCCTTCCCAGCGGATGGCTGCGCCGGAAACCAGTGGTTTTTTGTTTTCAAAGCAGGCCTGGTTTAAGGCATAGCGGCTGGCAAAGTTATCGGTACAATCTAGCACAATGTCCGCTCGATGCACGAGTTCGTTCAGTTCTGTTGTGTCAAGTTGATGATTGATGGGGTCAATCTGAATGTGGCGATTTAACGCTTGAAGTTGTTTTTTTGCAGAAATAACCTTGGCCTCACCCAGTTGCCGTTCAGTATGAATGATTTGGCGTTGGAGATTGGAGTCATCGACGGTATCAAAGTCCACCAGCGTCAGCGAGCCGACCCCGGCAGCCGCTAAATATAAAGCAGCGGGCGAACCCAACCCGCCCAGGCCAAAAATCACCGCATGCGATTGAGCTAGGATTAACTGGCCTGAATAGTCGATTTCAGACAGCAGTATCTGACGGCTATATCGGCTGAGTTCGTCATCGTTGAGTTCCGTTTTGTGTGGGTTCATTGTCGATTTTTTGTCTCTTTGTCATTAAGAGATTTTTGCACGAGAGGGCGTCACGAATAAAAAGGGTTAAAAATTGCCCATATTTTTGTTAAAAAACGAGCCAATAGTCGGCTATTAGCTGCGTTTTTCGCGCCTCACTCATGCAAAAGTCTCATTGAGTTAAAAATTTATTTTTGACCAATCGTTATTCTAGGGCGCTGGCCATAGTCTTGTCGAGTCTCAATATGATAAAAACCCGCTTGCTGAAACAGCTTTTGAACGGTGTTACCTTGTTGATAGCCATGTTCAATCATCAGCCAACCTTTCGTTTTTAAATGATTTTGTGCTTGTGAAATCAGTTTGCGAATGTCATTGAGGCCATCCGTGCCAGAAATAAGCGCTGTTTTGGGTTCGAAGCGAACATCTCCTTGATCAAGGTGCGGATCTTGGCTTTCGATATAGGGTGGATTGCTGATTAATAAATCAAAAGTTTGGTCGGCAACCGGCGCTAGCCAATCGCCTTGCTTGAAGGTAATGTCAAGCCGGTGTCGTTTAGCGTTGCGTTGTGCGACCATGATCGCATCTTCGCTTAAGTCAATGGCGGTGGCTAGGCAGTTTGGTTGTTGGTGTTTTAAAGTGCAAGCAATGGCGCCGGAACCGGTTCCTAAGTCACAAAACGACCAGGCCTGGTCGTTTTTAACGGCCATTTTTTCCAACACGGTTTCAATCAAAATTTCAGTATCCGGTCTTGGAATTAAGGTTGCCTCGGTGACATAGAAGTCCAGCCCAAAAAAAGCGCGCTCGCCGATTAGATAGGCAATGGGTTTACCTATTACGCGCTGCTCTAATAGCTGAAAAAAATGGATTTTCTCGGTGGGTGAGAGTCGTTTTTCTGGCCAGGTATAGAGGTAAGTTCGGTTTTTACCCAGCACAAATCCAAGTAATATTTCCGCATCTAAAGCGATGGTATCAGACTCGGATGTGGCCAGTTTTAATTTAGCCCAGCTCAATGCTTGCTCAATTCTCAGCGGTTCTGGATCGGTTAAGGCGTCAGTCTTCATTGCTCAAGTTGGCAAGTTGTTCTGCTTGGTATTCATTGATCAAAGGCTCAATGATTTGATTTAACCCCCCTTGCATGACTTCATCAAGTTTGTAAAGGGTGAGGTTGATGCGGTGATCCGTTACTCGCCCTTGAGGGTAGTTGTAGGTGCGAATACGCTCAGAGCGGTCGCCGCTGCCCACGAGACTTTTTCGTTCTTGTGCAATTTCTTGGTCGTGGGCACGTTGCCGTTCGTCCATAATGCGTGAGGCTAGCAATGACATGGCTCTGGCACGGTTTTTATGTTGAGAGCGCTCATCTTGGCATTCCACGACTGTGCCGGTCGGTAAGTGGGTAATTCGAATTGCGGAGTCGGTTTTGTTTACGTGCTGACCCCCTGCACCGGATGCTCGGAAGGTATCGACTTTTAGATCGGCGGGGTTGAGATCAATTTGTTCAACGTCAGCTGCTTCCGGCATGATAACGACGGTTGCTGCTGAAGTATGGACACGCCCTTGGGTTTCTGTTGCCGGAACCCGTTGAACTCGGTGTGCACCGGATTCAAATTTTAATTTTGAATAGGCACCGTCTCCAATAATTCGTACAATGATTTCCTTGAATCCACCGTGTTCACCTTCTTGCGAATTGATGAGTTCAACTTGCCAGCGTTGTGTTTCGGCATAGCGACTGTACATTTTGAATAGATCCCCAGCGAAAATGGCGGCCTCGTCCCCCCCCGTGCCGGCACGAATTTCTAAAAAGATATTGGCATCATCATTTGGATCTTTCGGGAGTAACATTTTTTGAAGCTCAGATTCAAGCTTGGCTTTATTTTTCTCTAACAATGGCAACTCTTCTTGCCCCATCTCTTTAAGGTCGGAATCCCCAGATTTGATCATGGCTTTCGCTTCTTGAAGGTCGGCTTCGTTGCTCATGAAATCGTTAAATGCATTAACAACAGGGGTGAGTTGTGCATGTTCTTTACTTAAAGACCGAAACTTATTCTGATGGGTAATCACTTCAGGGTCAGAAATAAGGTGGTTGATTTCTTCTAGGCGCTCAACGAGACCTTCAAGCTTGGCGCGAATGGATTTTTTCATAGGAGGTTTTAGCTTTCTTTTTGAATGGGGTCTTCGGTGGGCTTGACAGTGGGTAAAAGTAGTCTTTTGGCGGCATCAAGGACTTCTCTTTCGCCGTTTAACCCCGCTTGATTAAGGTTGTATGTCGAGGTGTGCAGTATTTTGTTGGTCAGTTGATTGGCCAGTTTTGTGAGCAATGTGGAAGGGTCTGCACCCAATTCGAGTTGGTGGTGCGTTTCACTTAACAGTTGTTGTTTTAGTTCATGCGCTTGTTGTCGGTAGCTTTGAATGATCGGGCTAACGACTTGAGTTGCTTTGAATTGATTGATAAAAACCTGGGCTTGAGCGTCGATAATTTCTTCTGCAGCTAAGGCCGCATCTTGGCGAGATTGTTTATTTTCTTCAATAATTTCTTGTAAGTCATCCACGCTATAAAGATAGGTGTCACTAAAGTCGCCTACTTTGGCTTCAATGTCTCTTGGCACCGCTATATCAACCATAAACATGGGTTTATGGCGACGTTTTTTCAATGCACTTTCGACCATGTCAGTATGAATAATGGCATTCGGGCTAGCGGTAGAGGCGATGACAATGTCGGCTTCGTGAAGGTGATTGCTTATTTCATCTAGATTGATGGCATAGCCACCCAGCGCTTCGGTTAATTGATGGGCTTTTGATAGGGTTCGATTGGCAATAATAAGGTTGCCGATTTGATTCTCTTTGAGGTGGCGGGCGACCAGTTCAATGGTTTCACCCGCACCAATTAACAGTGCATTTTGCGCTTTTAAACAACCAAAAAACTGCTTGGACAAGGCAACTGCAGCAAAGGCGACAGAAACGGGACTTGAGCCGATTTCTGTGTCGGTGCGAACTTGCTTAGCGGTTTTAAAGATGCATTGAAATAATGCGTGTAATGTTTGGTGAATGCTATCATTCTTGTGGGCTAGGTGATAAGCATCCTTGATTTGCCCAAGTATTTGCGGTTCACCCAAAACCAAAGAATTGAGCCCGCTGGCAACACGCATAATGTGCTTGATGGCTTCGAGTTCAGTGTATTCGTACAAAAATTGTGAAATGCTTTGTTCTTGTAGTTGAAAGAACTGATGAAGCCAATCGTATAGGGCGTGCGTGTCTTCGTTGTTTAAAGTCGCATAAATCTCAGTACGATTACAGGTTGATAAGATAACGCATTCTGTGGCAAGAGATTGGGTTTTAAGTTCAGACAAAGCAAGCCGAACTTGTTCCGGTGAAAAAGAAATTTTTTCACGAATATCCACTGGTGCCGTTTCGTGGTTTACACCCAAAACAAATAATTTCATAAGGAATCGTTTAGCCAAAAAGGAGAAAAATAATGCAATTTAAGGGATGTAATTTTGCTAAATTATAGCCTTAATTGCAAGTTTTACAGTGTGTTTTTATACTTTTATCAATTCGTGGGGAAAGATTTGACGGGAATAATACAGTTTAAGTCGGTTGTTTTGGGGGGTCTTTTGCTCAATTTATTGATTTTGGGGGGTTGTGGTCAGCTCGCTACCAAAACATCGCCAGAGCAGCAAACATCAAGCCCAAAAACCGTGTCGGACGACTCAACTCAAGCGCGCGCTTCTCAAGATGAGCTTAATTTGAGCAGTATCGATTTATCCCCTGAAGATATGTATCGTGTGCTTTTGGCAGAAATGTTGGTGGTTAAAGGGGATGTGCACTCTGGCTACAAGGTCATGTTCGAAGTTGCCACTAGGACACGATCTCCTCAATTGGCAGAGCGTACCTTTAAATTATCGATGGCGACTTATGATTTAAAGGCGATTGCTTCAGCAGCGGCTTTGTGGCGAGAGGTTTCTCCGCAACAGCCTTTGGCGTGGAAGGCTTCCTATATTATGCAAGCTCGTGATGGCAAGATTCAGGAAGCCCTGTCAAGCTGGGATCGTTTTCAAGCATTATCGCCAAATGATTTAGTGCATGACTTGATGGAAACGGGTGTTCGTATGACCCAGGCCGTTCAGCCTGAAAATGGGATGGCATTTTTACAGCAGTTGCATCAAAAGTTTCCACAAGAAGTTGTGATGAATTATGTGCTGGGCATGGCGGCCGAAGCTTATAAAGAGTTTGATGTTGCGATTGAACAGTTGGAAAAAACGTTACAAAGGTTGCCGCTATTAGATCCAGCCAAGATAGATGCAGCGCTTAAGCAACAGTTGTATCGCGAATCTCATCATTTACTAGCCAGTGCCTATCTAAAGTCCGGGCAGTCCGACTTAGGGTTGGTTCGCTTGGCTAAATATATGCAAGCGAATGGTCAAGATTGGGAGTTTCAAGAACGATATGCGCGAATGGAAGTGAAGGTGGGGCGGTTTAATTCGGCTGAAGCACGTTATCTAAAAGTGGTTAAAAATGAGCCTGAAGCCAGCACCTCTAAATTATCGGCTGCCTTGTTAATGCTAGAAAGAGAAGCTTATGATGAAGCCGAGACATTATTGTTAGAGCTGGAAAACGTGATGCCCTATCGTTCCAGTGCTTTGTACTACTTAGGTCTTGCTGCGCAAAGGCAACAGCGACTTGGAGCAGCCAAGCAGTACTTTCAACAAATTACCACCAATGATTATTTGTTGGATGCCCGATTGCACATGGCAGAGATTGATTTCCCCAAGGTGGGTCTTGCAAAAACCTTGGAAAGCTTGGACGCTATCTCAGTGACCGACGTGTCAGATCAAGTCAAGTTATTACAGGCAAAAGCGATTTTTTATAATAAAGCCGGAAAAAAGCAGAAATCAATCATGCTTTATGATCAAGCGATTGCCTTACAGGAAAAGAAGGTTGAACTTTATTTGATGCAAGCGATGCTGTTTTATGACTTATCCTTGTTTGAACAATATGAGGCTAATTTAAAACAAGCCTTAGACATTGATGGTGATGATGTCGAAATCTTAAATGCGTTGGGGTATTTTTATGCGGAGCAAAAGCGTGAGCTAGCCTATGCACAACAGTTGTTGGAAAAGGCCTTGTTATTGGCGCCGAATAGATATTATATTTTAGACAGTCGAGGGTGGTTGGCGTATCAGCAAGGTCGCTACCAAGAAGCAGAGTCGTACCTTCGGCAAGCGTTTAAATTACAGGTTGATGAGGAAGTTTTGGTGCACCTAATCCAAACACTTTGGAAAATGGAGCGCTTTAAAGAGGCTAAAAAACTTTGGGTGGATTACAAGGATCAATTTCCTCAAAATGAAGTATTACAAAGTTTGATCATCAATTTAAGGCAATGATCTGTTCCTAGCGCTTCTTACATCGGATGTTTTTTGGGTTTTTACCTGTGGCAAAGCGACAATTATTGCTTTAGAAGAACTTTTTCCTAAAAAACGCTTGATTTGCGGGTTTTAAAATGGATAATACGCACCTGTCTTTGATGACAGCGATAAACAGTTGGGCTATAGCCAAGCGGTAAGGCAACGGGTTTTGATCCCGTCATGCGCAGGTTCGAATCCTGCTAGCCCAGCCATTATCCTTCCTAATTTTCTTCATATCATTTTTTTCCTGGTTTTCGCCATAGGAGTTGCCATTCATGGCTTACAAAAATGTCCGATTATTTGCCGGAAACGCAAATGTCAGCTTAGCTGAAAAAATTTCTTCCTCTATCGAAATTCCATTAGGTAAAGCAGATGTTGGACGCTTTAGTGATGGCGAAATTATGGTTCAAATTAATGAATCAGTTCGTGGAAAAGATGTTTACGTTTTACAACCTACCTGTACCCCCGAGCCTGCCGTTAATTTAATGGAACTACTGGTGATGATAGATGCGCTAAAACGTGCGTCGGCAAAGCGCATTACGGCGGTGGTTCCTTATTATGGTTTTGCCCGCCAAGACCGTCGCCCACATTCAGCTAGGGTTCCTATTACAGCGCGCTTAGCTGCTGATATGATTACGGTTGCCGGCGCCGATCGTTTGATTACCGTTGATCTTCACTCTGACCAAATTCAAGGGTTCTTTGATATCCCGGTTGATAATATTTATGCTTCACCCACCTTGGTGGATGATATGCGCTCTTCCGGCCATATTGCAGGTGATAACATGATGGTGGTTTCACCCGATATGGGAGGGGTTGTTCGCGCCCGAGCTGTGGCTAAAGCGCTGGGGTGTGAAATGGCGATTATTGATAAGCGTCGTCCAAAGGCCAATGTGGCACAGATCATGAACATTATTGGAGATGTCTCCGGTCGTGATTGTATTTTGGTTGATGATATGGTCGATACGGCTGGCACGCTTTGTAAAGCGGCAGGTGCACTGAAAGAGCACGGAGCAAAGAGTGTGACTGCTTATGTGGTGCATGCTGTTTTGTCCGGTTCTGCCGTGGAGACGATTAACAACTCTTGTTTAACCGAGTTGGTGGTGACAGATACCATTCCGTTATCCGAGGCTGGAATGGCTTCTGAGCGTATTCGTCGTGTTTCCATCGCGCCTGTGTTAGGCGAAACCATTCGCCGAGTTCATCAAGAAGAGTCTGTTTCTGAGTTAATGCCCATTCGTTAAAAGTTTAATTGCAGCGTAAAAATGACCAGGCCTGGTCATTTTTAGCGGTTTAAAGCCTTGTTTTCTTAAGTTAATCCCTTTTGTTTCTGAAAAAAATCGGTATAATACCGCTCTTTGTTTCTGTGCTTGGTCGCGAGCATGGAGTTTTGGGGGGAACCCCGTTTATTTACAGGCGAACGACGCCTGGATTTATGGAGTAATAAAAATGGATCAAGTTTGGACAGCAGAACTCCGTACAGAAGAAGGGAAGGGTGCGAGCCGCCGCCTTCGTCTTACGGGGAAAGTACCCGCCATTGTGTATGGTGGTGATCAAGAAGCAAAATCAGTTGCTTTGAAAAGTAATCAAATTGAACGTGCTTTAAGATTAAATGTTGATTTGTATAACACAGTGCTAACGCTTGAGGGTGAAGGTGTTTCAGAGCAATGTGTGATTAAAGATTTACAACGTCATCCAGCCACTGGTTTTATTTCCCATGTTGATTTCCAGCGTGCAACAGATAAGTCGGTGATCGTAAAACGTGTTCCGCTTAACTTTGTTGGTAAAGAAACCGCACCGGGTGTGAAAATCGGTGGGATTATGTCCTTTATGCAGTCAAATGTTGAAGTGACTTGTTTGACTAAAGACTTGCCGACAGCAATTGAAGTGGATGTGTCTCAGTTGGAAGCTGGCGAGAGCCTACGTTTATCTGAGCTAACCGTTCCGGATGGTGTAAAACTAACGGCGCTGACACATGGCAACTCTGATTACGATCAAGCAGTTGTGGGTATCAGTAAAGTTAAGCGTTAATTTAAAGCGTTTAAAGCAAAAGAAAGCCCGCTTATGTCCTGTATAAAGTTGATTGTTGGTCTTGGTAATCCCGGCAAACAATATGAAAATACGCGACATAATGCGGGTTTTTGGTTTGTGGAGGAAGTTGCACGCCAATATCAGTTGCAATTTCGTCCAGAAACCAAATTTTTAGGAGAGGTGGCTCGGGTTCAGTCGAATGGCCATGATGTTTGGTTGCTTAAACCGATGACTTTTATGAATCGTAGCGGTCAGTCGATTCAATCTTTAGCCAATTTTTACAAAATTTCTCCCGACCAAATTTTGGTTGTACATGATGAGTTGGATCTGTCCCCTGGAACTGCCAAGCTAAAATCGGGTGGCGGTCATGGCGGGCACAATGGGCTAAGAGACACCATTGCTGCATTAGGCACTCCGGCATATTTGCGGTTGCGCTTAGGAATCGGCCATCCAGGGCATCGAGATCAGGTGGTGGATTATGTTTTGCATCCACCCTCCAAGCCGGATTTACAACAAATTGAAACGGCTATTTATGAAGCTACGCGGGTTTTGCCGGATTTGTTTGCAGGAGAGTTGTCGAAAGCAATGCAGCAATTACATTCGCTGTAGTGTCGTTTGTTAAATTAATTATCAAGGTATTAGGAGTTCAGAATGGGAATTAAGTGTGGCATCGTTGGATTACCAAACGTAGGAAAATCTACGCTGTTTAATGCTTTAACCAATGCAGGCATTGAGTCTGCAAACTATCCATTTTGTACAATTGAACCCAATGTCGGAGTTGTGCCGGTTCCAGATGAAAGAGAAGATGCTTTAGCTGAAATCGTCAAGCCCGAGCGCGTACTATCGGCCACAGTCGATTTTATGGACATTGCAGGTTTGGTTGAAGGTGCATCCAAAGGCGAGGGGCTGGGCAATAAGTTTTTAGCCAATATCCGGGAAACCGATGCCATAGTGCAAGTGGTTCGTTGTTTTGAAAATGACGACATTGTCCATGTTGCCGGTAAGATTGATCCCGTCTCCGATATTGAAATTATTAATATGGAACTGATTCTGGCGGATATGGACTCACTGCAAAAGGCGGTGCAAAAAGTACAACGAGTTGCGAAAAGTGGTGACAAAGAAGCCGTTGCCAAACAGGCTGTCTATGAAAAAGTCTTGCAGGAAGTCGAAAATGGCAAGCTGGTTCGATTGGTTGAACTGAATGATGACGAAGCCAAACTTTTACAAGATTTACACCTGCTGACCATCAAACCCATGATGTATATAGCCAACGTCAATGAGGATGGCTTTGAAAATAATCCACTACTAGACAGTGTAAAGGCTATTGCAGACGAGCAAGGGGCAGTCGTTGTGCCAATTAGTGCTGAAATTGAAGAGCAAGTTGCAGAGCTTGATGACGAAGACAAGGCTGAATTCTTAGCTGAAATGGGGCAACAAGAGCCTGGGTTAAATCGTGTCATTCGTGCGGCTTACCAGCTATTGGGTCTGCAAACCTATTTCACGGCAGGCGTTAAGGAAGTCCGAGCTTGGACCGTTAAGAAAGGTGCAACTGCGCCGCAGGCGGCTGGCGTTATTCATACCGATTTTGAAAAAGGATTTATTCGTGCTGAAGTCACCGCTTATGAAGATTTTATTGCCTTCAAAGGGGATGCAGGTGCAAAAGCAGCCGGCAAGCAGCGTTTAGAGGGAAAAGAATATATTGTTCAAGACGGGGATGTCATGCATTTCCGTTTTAATGTTTAAGTCTGTGTGAATCGCTAAAATTGCCAGGCCTGGTCGTTTTAAGCGAAAAAGCGATAAAACGCTGTTGACAAGGGCGTTAAAAATTCTATAATACCGCAATCTTTTTGGCTACATAGCTCAGCTGGTTAGAGCACATCACTCATAATGATGGGGTCCCAGGTTCAAATCCCGGTGTAGCCACCATTTTCTAAAGCCCACTTGGTCTCAAGTGGGCTTTTTTTATGTCTTGAAACCTTACTACATAAGGCCTTGCGGCTTTTTGTTAGTCTCACTAAGTCTCCTTCGATTTCATTCTATTTCATTAAATCTTAAAAGAAATGGTATGCAAAATGGTATGTAAAATTTTACATACCCTACTTATGGTCTGAAAAGTTAACTTTGCATACCATTTGAGGAGACAAAAAATGCTTACAGCAATGAAAATAAAAGGTTTTAGACCTACAGCCAGTGTTTACCGTAAAGCAGATATAAACGGATTGTATTTAACCATTTACCCTAATGGTAATAAAAAGTGGGAATTTAGGTTCTTATCACCCATTCACAATAAAAGACGGTCATTGAGGGTTGGTGATGCTCAGTTTCTGAGTTTATCTGACGCTAGGAATGAAGTTCTTAGGCTAAATCAATTGCTTTCACAAGGAATTGACCCAATAGAGCAAAAAAAAATTGAAGAGCTGAACATTCAGCAGCAGGCTCAGGCTCAGTATCAGTTGGATAATCGAATTACATTCGCTCAGCTTTATCATGAATTTGGAGTGTTCTGTTCTTCATCGTTTGGTGGAGGAGAACCTCGATGGATGCCATATACTCAGCAAAAGCATGATGAGCGTTTTGCCAATCATGTTTTACCCTTTATTGGCGGTATGCCGGTCGCAGAAATTACTGAAGATAATATTACCAATCTTTTATTGGCTATACAGGCTAGAGGAACCTTGTCAATAAGGGATAAGGTTAAGCAAGTTCTGACATCGATATTTCAATATGCTTTTGATAAAAAATATTGTCAAAGAAATGTGATGAAATTTCTGCCTGTATCCATTTTTGCTAAGCGAGAATCTAATCACTTTAAACATATTACGACTGATAAGGAATTAAGTGAGTTTCTTTATCAAACCTCAAGCATCCAAGCTTCGTTTGAAGTGGTTTGTGCTATTCGATTGGGAATAATGTTCTTTTTAAGACCGAGTGAATTAGTCGGTATGCGTTGGAATGATGTGGATTTTGAAGGAAGGGTTGCAGATGTCTATTCAAGCAAAATAAAAAAGATTCATACAGTTCCGTTGTCAACTCAGGCAATAGACCTTCTGACAAGCTTGTATGGCCTTACAGGACACTCTCCTTATGTATTCCTATCGTCCTATAGTAATAATGCAGAACCGATCAGTCGTGATAGCCTAGGAAACGCACTCAGAAGAAATGGGATAAAAAATATCCACCCACATGGTTTTAGGCATACGGCAAGCACTATGTTAAATGAAATGGACTTCAGTGCAGACGCAATTGAGCTTCAGTTAAGCCATAAAGTCCAAGGCGTTAGGGGTGTTTACAATAAGGCTCAGAAGTTGGATGAAAGGAGAATCCTCATGCAAGCATGGTCTGATCATCTCCAGAAGCTAGGATGGGCATATTAATATTCAAATTGTGTAAAAATCAAAATACTATTTGAGTCAATCTGATCCAAGATTTGATTGATATATATTGACTATTTAAGGCTGTAAATGAATTGTTTACAGCCTTTTTTATTGGGAGAAAGAAAATGAAATTATTACGAATTAAACAAGTGATTGAAATAACAACATTGAGCCGCAGTACTATTTATCGTTTGATTGCTAAAGGTGAGTTTCCAAAAGGCAAAAATCTTTCGAGTCGGACTGTGGTGTGGGATGAGTTGGATATAATGAACTGGATAAATAGTGCGGATCAGGATGGGTAATATCAAATCTTGCCGTATTTAGCATAGGAGTAATGCTCACCGTTCCCAATAATAATGTGATCCAACATTCGAACCTCAATAAGCATTAGCGTCTTTTTGATTTGATCGGTAAGTTGATCATCAGCACTTGATGGTTGGCAATGGCCACTTGGATGGTTGTGAAATAAAATCACCGCAGCCGCATTAACAGAAAGGATTTGTTTAACAATTTCTCTGGGATAGACAGATGCTTGATTGATGGTGCCACGAAAAAGAATTTCGTGACTGATAATTCGATGTTGCTGATCAAGAAAGATCGCACCAAAAACCTCATGCTCAAGTTCCTGTAGTAACGTTTGCAGATAATCAAAACAGGCATCGGGCGAACAGAGTGTTCGCCCTTTGCGTAATCGTTGACGAGCAAGATATTTAGCCATATTCAAAATATCCTGCTCACCGATTGCTTGGTTAGTAATGTAATTACCTGGTTGATCGCCTGCCTTAAAAGGCTTAGGCAGCATAAAACTCTCCTTGGATAATATTGGAAGGCATTGATTGAGAGGGTTGATGTTTTAGTTTGGAAAACTCATCGGTTAGTTGCCAAAGCGCTCGATTCAATCGTACATCTTCAGATACCGAATGAATGGCTCTTGTTCTGGTTGAACGCCCGGTCGATGAGCGGCCAATTAATCCGCCTTTCATTAAGTTTTCTTGCACTCGGTTAAAAGTTTTCCAAAGGCTGGGTTCCTTATCTTCATTGCGTCTGGCCTGCAACAGGGCTTCAGGGGATATAGGGCTTTGTGATTGCCATTCTTCACCATAACGTAAAGACAAGGCAGCCCTAGCAAATAGATATGCTTCCTCTCTGGAAATCAAGGTCGATTGAAACGTCTCAACACTATCAGAGATGTTTTCAATCTCACCTGCCAATTGCAAAGAGCCATCGATAATGTTCTCAACAATATTCTTACCGTGCTTGACTCTAATGTGCCCTAACTCCCCAGCAGGAGTTACCATGCCGTTTGAACACACTAATCGAAACAGACCTAGATCAAGTTGGTAGGCAGCACTTCGGTCATGTGAGTTAGTCAGAACCAATTCACTAACCGAATCCCCCACCGTCATTTGACGGTCAGGGTCTTGTCGAAAACGAATCATGTGACGGGCAAGGTGCTTTTTATCAAAGTCACGGGACTTTGTTTGTTGCGCTCTGACCGGATACCAGCCTTCAGTTTGTAAAGCATCGACCACATTGATAGTTGGCACAAATCCATAACGGTCTGAAACGGCTGTATCAGGTGATTCTGCAAATATAGCGGGTGCTGTTTTATAAAGTTGTTGTTGGGTTAAAATATTCATAGCCATGATGGTGTCTCCATTAATTGTTTAGTTAAGCGTTAAGCGATTGCGTTTGTTGCGCTAATCGTTCATTCAGATTGGCAGCAACATTGGGCTGTTGATTGCCTTGATCCTGTTGTGCCGTATTAGGGGGATAAAACTCTTCCAACACCGTTTCTACGGTGTCTTCATCGTCTTCAAAGTGACCATTGGCAAAACCTACCTTTGCCGCCTTATCCAAGGCATCTTGGTCAAACCCCATTTCTTTTCGGTGTGCATCCAATTGTTTTGCTTGCTCTAGCGTTTGTTGTAAATCCAAGCCGGTGCGTAAGGTCAAGTCCACGTAGTAGATGGGTTTACCAAAGCTTTGCCGTGTCGATTTACCACGAACCTTTAAAGCCAAGGGTAAACAAGCCAATCGATTACCAGACAGGGCTTGAAAGTAACTCAAGCGAGAGGCAAGGGTTCGTATTGAGTTGAACCCCGATGTTCTAAATACAAAACTGCCAATGGGGTCATCGCTCTGTTCTGATTCAGGAGTCACAACCACATTCAATCGTCCATAGGGCTTACAACCTGATTGAGCCAACTCACAGTGATCTGGTGAAGGACAGGGGAGGGTTTCATAACCGTTTTGAGTGTTACGAGAACAGCTTTCTCCATTACCAATACAAATCGGTCGTGCTGTTTGTCGGTCAAACAAACAATATTCGGCACGTAGGTTTAAGTCTGGATCGTTGAACATCAATTGCACAGGAATCGACCGTAGTTTCTTTTGGCCGTCTCTGAGCTGTTCATCGAACGGGTGTTTTATCCAGCCTTGAGTGGTTTGGATTTGACTGGTGATGGTGAATTGGTCATCTTTTTGTGGCAGACGCTTACCATTCTTTTCCACCACTTGACCAATCGTAATCCGACCAATCATCGGTGGGGTTATCATTAATCCTTTTAACATGCGGGTCTCCTTTTAAAAGGGCATAAAAAAACCTAGGACAATGCCTAGGTCTATTGGGATGAGGTAAAGATGACGTTATGAGGATTGCACTAGAAAACGCCGTGTACCGGGTTTGTCGATCAGGTAGGTTTGGTAGAGGTCGGGTTGCTCAGTCTTTAAACGTTTCGTATCCAATCCTTTAGAGGGTTTGGATTGTCGCCAAAAGATTTTTCCATCTGCAAAAACGGCAATGCTGTTGTCACCCATCCTTTCTTGAAGTTGGTGTTTCAATAAGGCTTCCTTTTCCGTCAAGGCTGATAATTCATCTCGTACCGATAACAATTGGCTAAACAAATGATTTTCATCTGGGCTTTCAGAAAAATCGACCGTTTGATGGTTATCGTTCGGATAAAGCTGTCTAAGCGCTCTACCCGAAGACGCACTGGCATCAACAGGTGGTGGGATATTGTTTTGGACTCGGTGCCAAAAGGCTTTTTCCATTTCAATTAAATTAGCAATCAGAACTTCATCGCGTTCCAAACGATAAATTTCTAGTTTTTGACCTGCAATAAGAACCGCGACATCGGCTGCTTGTTGACCGGTAACAGCTAACTGATGCTGAACCTGTAATTGAATATAGTCCGGTACACCATTTTCCCAAGATTTAGCCGAATGCATCCCTGCGGTTTTACATTCTAAAATCTGGACTTGTTCATCGCCGACAACCTCACGATCCAAGTTGGCTAACATCCAAGGGTGTTCTGAATGTTGCAAAATTGAATTAACCCGTCGGACTTTACGACCTGTGCGCTTTGCATAATGCTCTGCAACAATCGGCTCAAGTATCGTGCCCCACACTAAAGGCGAGTCTTCGGTCATTTTCGGTTGTATAGGTTGGATTTTTCCCGTCTTTTCCATCCATAGCTCTAATTGAGACTTAAAGGGATTCAACCCACAGGCGGTAGCCGCATCACTGGAACCAATGCCTTGATTGCGGTACTTTAACCAAAGGTTTTGATCTAGTTGATTCGTTGAAATGATTCGCATCGCTTGAGCATGACGACGAGAAGCTTGTTGGCTTGATGTCGTTAAAGATTGAATGGAAGCTGCTGAAACCTTATTGGGCGTTGTAATGGTTACCATATCAATTTCCCTCACTCATAACTAAATCGGATTCCGCAAACTGATGATGGCAATGATTGCACTCATAGTTCTTCAAAACCTTTTTATCAATATGTTCACCGATTTCAGCACCAGCCAACCCGCCTGATGATGCACCAAGCAGACCGCCTATAACCGCACCACTAAATGATCCGACGCCGATACCAACTGGACCGGCAAAAGCACCGAAAGCGGCACCTTGTCGGGCACCACCAACAGCACCCATCACGCCTAAAGTGCCACCACCAATTAATCCGGCGGTTCCACCAACGGTTTTTGCTAAATGTTTAGCGACCACAAACTGTGATCCGCAACTTGGACAATGCACTGCCATAATATTTCTCCTTTTCAATAAGTGAAGTAAAGAAGGTGCAATCCCTTCTTACATGACAGTGGTATGTGGTTGAGATATTTTTAAATCATCAGGAGGTTTGATCTTTGAGGATGGGAATTAGCGAAGGTTCACTCAAATAAATTTTTCGAATTAATTTTGTCCATAGTATGAGTTAGGTTTTTAACTGAGTAAATGGGTTTTAAGGAAAATAGACTTTTTAGCGTACTAAATGCTAGGAAAAGACAGTGATTTAATAATGAAATATTGATGATTTTCAGGGGTTAATGGTGCTATAAATAATTATATTCATCATGCCTAAGTAATGATGAATGAATACTACACACTACCCATATAATCCTTAACCAGATAACTAAAGTTAATACCTGACTCCGTTACTAATAAAGAAAATGGAGTTAACCATGAACAATTACACACAGGTATATCGTAATCAAAATATATTCAGTACTTACCCTAAACGCCATCCCCTCAATTTAGATATTTGCTTGCACTATGACAACCAGTATAGAGGTGCCGAGGTCAATGTGAATGGTGGTCCAATGGTCAGAGAGTACATGGATGGACTGATAGAAACCTATCAAAAGCAAAGCGCTGATTATTCACGGGTGTTTGCAGTTATGGTGAGTTTATCATTCCCTAAAGACTGGACAGAAGAACAGCGTATTAGCAGGGATTATTATTCTCGATTTATGGATTCCTTGAATGCTCAAATCAGGCACTTTAATGATGGTAAAAAAGAGCATGGTCAAAGCAGAGGTTCTAGAGTTCGGTTTTGTCGAGTTATTGAAGACGGTCAAAACCCAACGGGAGATGAACAACATGCTAAAGGGTTTCACATTCATGCAGTATTATTTTTCAATGGTCACCAGTTCAATACGCTAGGGGATTTTAATTCTGGTTTGGTTAACCTTGGGTTTCGCATTGAAAGTGCTTGGGCGAGTGCTTTAGCTGTGGATGTTGCAATGATTAAGTATTTGGGATTAGTTGATTTTAGTGGAGGAGGGTACTTGATTGATTCAAATGCTTCTGACCGAGGAAATAAAAGGCAAGAGATGTTTTATCATTACTCATACATCTGCAAGGCTTATTCCAAGCGATTTGACGTGCCTGTAAAGGCGTTTAGTCGTAGTCGGGGGTAGGAGAATTTTGTGAGAAAATGTCTATGGTGCATGGTGTGGGTGACCTTGAATTACGAGAGCGCCTTGAGGTGTGCATTAGCGATTTTTTTAGGGAAGTTGATGACAATTCCCTGCTAGAAAGAAAAAATCTGTTCAAGCACCTTACATACTTTGCTACTGCGGCTGATGCATTTTAAATACCCTCGTGACCGATCCAGAGATGAAAAAGATACAGTCGTGGTCGAGGTGGTGATTTTGTTGTTTCATGCTGCATTCCTATTCGTTTTTTAAGTCACATTTTAACGTGTCTTTGTGTACGAATTATTGTATCCAGTCCACAAAGTCGAGAATGATATCAGGAGTAATAACGTTAGACTAGCTGCTACTATAGCAAGTAGTCTTGCAAAGCAGGATGCCTCATAGTCAATCAATCTTCGACATCTCGACTCTATTTCTTCTTATGTGTAATGTAATTTTTACCATAAAAAGTATCTAGTTTTTTCAGTCCTTACCATTGTTTGGTCGGTCTGCTAGGTATTGAGTAGGAATAGAATGTTGACCTATTTTTGTCATGCTAAAATGGAAATTCGATTTGACAGCATATTCTCAAATTTGTGTGTTGTGCATTTCAGTAGGGCCAAGGGTCAGTTAGTAGTGAGTGATTAGTGATAGGGTCTCATTTTAGCAAAAAACATACTAAGATATTGGATATATAATGTAAGATACTTCTTGAATCTTCACTAAGATATCATCAAAAAACAAACTAAAGTTTTTGGATATAAAAGCATTAAGGATAAGATGGCAATGGAAAATGAACCCCCTTTTTTGCAAAAATCCGCAAGCGATCATAGGCCGAAAATTCCAAAAATCAACGTAAAAAAGTCTCAGCTTAAAAAGTTAGAAAACCTATTAGTCGCCATTGATGGTGTGGAATCAAATTTACAAATCGATGGCTACGTTTCTGCCATTCATAAGCACTATTTGTGTTCGATCCAAGTATATCGATTATTTCTCAATAGTATCTGTTCTGCTACCAAGTTTGCACTTCACGAGACCAATAACTTTCATGCAAACGATAATCAATCTGTTTTTAAGCTTAGGCCTCAAGCCCTGTTTAGACATTTGACTGAAATGATGGCTTTATTGACAAAGACCGACTCTAATGGAAATATCTGTATAAAGAAAATGTCAGCGTTTAACCCCGTTGTGGAGGAATTATTTCAGCGACTTAAGGGTGGAGAGTTACTTCAATTACCATTTGTCCAGAATCAGCGTTTTAGTCTAATTAAATGTTTGAATAGCGGGTTTAATCATGAGACCCAACGTGTTTTAAATGATTATCTGAATAAGGTATTTGCGGTGGTTCGTGATGTATACAGCGTAAATTGTGACCGTATCCATAATCAAAAAATTCTCTCGCTCAGTCATGAAGAAAAACAGTGGCAATATATAAAAACATTATTTCAGCGTCATGAACGGCTTTATCTCCTGCGAGCTTTAGTGAAGGTCAGGCTGACCAATCCTGATCACTTGATGGAGGTTAATAAGCAATTGCTTGATAACTCGGCTGACTTTTTCAGAACCTACAAAAAAATGCCCTATGGTGAGTGCATTCATGGCTTTTTATGGCGATTGGAACCCGCATATTTAGATGATGTAGGTTTGCAACTTGTCCTATTTTGTAATTTTGCGGCAATGGATATGGATCCCTATGCGATAAAGCTTGCTGTGATCAATCACTGGTTTAAACGTATTGACCCACAGGCATTGGAAATTGAAAGACCTGAAGCTCTTTTACGACCCATTCGTATGAATGCAGAAGGATTTGAGTATAGTTTTGAATTCCTACAGCAAAGTAAGCTATCGGAATTAAAAAAAATGAACCAAAACGCTCTAATAAAGCGTGATCCAAAAGCACCCGCTTCACCTGTGCATTTGTTTGGTAATATGACTCTAAAGTCGAATCCTGAAGCTTCAAAATCTCTTAGGGCTCTCAGTCAATATTTTGTACTGACTCAGGAGTTTTTTCCTTTGCAAGGGGTTTTTACGCAGGAATTGGTCAGGCCAACTCGAGGGGATGCCTCTAATCCACAAATATACAAAAAGAAGCAAAAAATTCATGGTCGAGGGCAGTTTCATTCTAAAAAACCTCGAAAAAAAACTAAAGATTACCCGTTGTGCATTATGAAGAATAAAGGGGATTTATAGAAAAATGCAAGTTACTCATACACTTGCAGTGTTAAGAATTTTATTTTCGTCAAAAAACATGAATCTTATTACGCGGTTTCAAGTAATAACTGCAATTTCTAAATTATGCTGCAAGTAAATCTACCTGCAGCCCCATAAACAATTCATTTGGCGTTTTGCCACCTCGTGTTTTTCGAGGTCGATTATTTAATCTGTCCATCACAAATTGAACTTGTTCTTGAGTGATGTCCCTCAGGTCGGTACCTTTGGGAAAATACTGTCTTATCAAGCCATTGATATTCTCATTGATACCCCGTTCCCATGAGGCATAAGGGTGAGCAAAATACACTTGCGCTTCCAATGCAGTAGCCATTGCCTCATGTTCTGCAAACTCTTTGCCGTTATCATACGTTATCGTATGAACGCATTCTTTGAGTGGCCCTAACACGGCAACAACGGCTTCTCTGAGTTTGTCAGCGAATTTGCCCTGTAATGGAACAATGATCGTATAAAGCGTCTTTCGCTCAACCAGGGTCAATAGCGCTCCTTTATGGCCTTTGCCTATGATCGTATCGCCTTCCCAGTCTCCGATTCGAGTCTTTTCATCCACCACTTTGGGGCGTTCATCAATCGAGACTCGATTGACAATTTGACCACGACGGTCATACGTTCCATAACGCTTGCGATAGGGTTTATTGGCAATACGCAAGTGCTTGTACAGCTCGCCACCTTCAGCCTTATCTTCATAGATAAACTGGTAGATCGTTTCATGGTGAAGCTTGATTCTACATTGTTTTTCAAGATAGCCTACGACTTGTTCGGGGCTCAAGTCCTTTTGAACGAGGCTGCATATCCATTCTTTCACATCGAGTGTCAACTTAATTCGCTTTTCGGCGAATTGACGTCGTTCTACACTCAGGGTATTGGCTTGTTTAGGGCGATAACCTCGCTTACCTCGATTACGGCTTAATTCTCGGCTGATTGTGGATTCGCTTCGATTCAAATTTTTGGCAATGTCTTTTTGCGTCAAACCCTCTTTCAAAAGTCCGTAAATCTGGTATCGTTCACCTTCAGTCAGTTGGCTATAGTTCATTGTGCTCATCTCTTGGTCGGGAAAAGCCTATGAGTGTAGCTCAACTGGCTTCCCTATTCTAGATTGCACTTATTATCCGAATCTGCGTTAGTAACTTACAAAGCTTTTATACCAAATTTTTAGCCGTATTAGAAAAAATTGAACCCTCAGACAACTTTTTAAATCCAAAATTGTCAGATAAAGAACTTCTGTCACTCGCTTTAGCATCAGAGGCCCGTGGTATTGACTCTGAGAATCACCTGTTTAAACAACTACCACAGTCTTTGAAAGGTCGGATAGAACGAAGCGTCTACAACCGAAGGCGACGAAGATTAACGCCCAAGTTAGAAATGCTCAGAAACAAGGTTTCTGAGCAAATCATCCCAAGTGAACAATATCACTTGATTGATTCTATGCCACTAGAGACCTGTAAAATCTCTAGAGCTAAAAGAAGCACAGTTTGCCATGCCGATGAGTAAACATCTCCGGATTATGGGTTTTGTGCTGCACAAAATATGCATTATTTTGGATACAAGATTCATGCGGTATGTACAGTGCAAGGCGTCATCAAGATATTTGACATCTCGAAAGCCTCTTGCCACGACATCTTCTATTTGAATGACGTAAAAAGCCAATTAAACCACTGTGTTTTGATTGGCGATAAAGGCTATTTAAGTCGAGCTGTGCAAGCGGATTTGTTTGAAGAATCAGGTATTGAGTTGTCAACGCCAAAACGGGCTAATCAACCAGATGCTAAACTCTATCCCAAAGAGTTTAGACGAGCTAGAAAACGGATTGAAACCCTGTTTTCACAACTGTGTGACCAGTTTATGATTAGACGAAACTACGCAAAACAGTTCCAAGGTTTTACAGCTCGTATTAGTGCAAAGATTACAGCATTCACCTTTATTCAATGGCTGAATGTGCAAAATGGTAACAAAATGAACAACATTAAAATCGCATTTTCATAATGCACAACGGGTTAAATTGCTATTTCTCTATTAATAAAATGGCTCAATGCCTACAAAAAAATCGATCTAGAAAAATATTTTATTTAACAGTTGTATTTTACAGTTAATGTGTATTACTATGTGTTTAACAGATTCAGGGAGACAATCATGGAAACACACTACTCATTAGCCGAATTATCACAACTGGTTGATATATCAGCTAGAACCATCCGTTTCTATATGAGTAAAGGCTTGGTCGATAAGCCGCTAGGTGCAAGAAAAACTGCATACTACACCGACAAACACTTGCAGCAGTTATTGACAGTTATTAACTGGCAGAAAGAAGGTCTCTCTTTAGATGAAATCTTTCAACAACAAAACCAATTAACATCAAAACAACCCCCTCAATTCAAGCCTGGAGATGTTCAAGTTGTTCATCGCATCCATATTGCCGAAGGTGTTGAGCTGAATGTCGATTTACTCAAAACCCATCTTTCACAAACCCAGATTCGTCGGTTGTCTGATGACATTTATGGATGGTTAACTGAAAACTTAGAACAGGAGAAAGCAGATGTTTAGAATGGAAGACCGAGCATTTAATTCGAATCGTAACCCAAAGCTCTTACCTGTTCAAATGTCATCTGACATTGAAATCGAAGTGAATGATCTCTTAGTTAAAACAAGAATGATTCAAACCTTCACGAATACCTCTGATGAACCAATTGAAGCGATTCATTCAATTCCTGTACCTTCTGATAGTACGCTTGTCGATTTTAAGGTTCATAAAAACAACCAAACATGGCAAGGTACTGTGATGGCTAAAGCCAAAGCAGATCAGGCTTATGAAAATGCATTCGAAGATGGTAACTCTGCTTTTCAATTAAAACGCTCAAAAGAAGACTTACTTTCTTTGGCTTTGGGTAACCTACTGTCAAAAGAAACACTTCGTATCAAACTGGAATTAGCGTTTCCTTTGCAATGGATTGCAGGACAAGCACAACTTTATTTGCCTTTGGTTATGGGAGAACGATATGGTCAATCTAACCTGCTTCCTGAAGAGGATCCTGAAAATTCTTTTCTCGCTGAATACCCGTTGAATATCAAGTTAAAGCTAAATGGTGCCTTAGCTTCAGCAACAGTTGATTCACCAAGTCATCCATTAATATCTGTAAATCAAGCCAATCAGTATGAAACCAAAGACAAAGGACTTTTAGATAGAGATTTAAAAATTAACTTCTCAAATGTTTCCGAAATATGTCCAAGCTTTAGCGTAAACAAACAAGAAGGTGATTATCTTGGGTTGATTAACATTGTCACGCCAGTCGACGAAAACCAAATGGCGGAATCTAGAGATATCCTTTTTGTATTGGATTGTAGTGGTTCCATGAATGGAACCCCCATGACACAACTCAAAAAGGTCATGCGAAAATTACTCGGACAGATGAGACCACAAGATCGGTTTAATCTATTTCTATACGGTTCATCGGTAGAGTCGGTATTTGATGAAATCCAGCCAGTGACTGAAGACAACATATTAAATGCCAAACGTTATATACGGCGTAAATTGTCTGCTAATTTGGGTGGCACAGAAACTTTAAGGGCTCTTTTAACAGCTTTGATGAGTTATAAAAAAAGCCAACCAATCGATATTGTCCTGATTACCGATGGCGATATTTGGATGGATCAAAGTGATAACCAATTTAAACTCGTTAAGGCCTATGCTCATCAGGAAAATGTTCGAATTTTTCCCATAGGGGTAGGTCATGCCACAACAGAAAAAACCGTCAAACAACTCGCTGAGATGTCCAGTGGTAGTTATGTGCTGACAAACCCTAACGAAGATATTAGTTTCACCATAGAGGCGCACTTTAGAAGACTGTTTAGTGAACCATTAAATATCACACTAAAAACTGAAAATGAATGGCATCAGATACCAACGGTCTATCAGGGCGATGGGGTTCAGATTCCCGTATGGTTCAAAACACAACCCAATCAGATTGATATTGAGATTTCATCGACTCACTTTAATGAAAGCTACAACCTTACAACGACTGATGATAACAGAGCCTTTACAAGAAAATGGATAGCTGACCGGCGCTATCAAACACTAGATACAAAAGAAAAAGAAAGTTTTGCCATTAAGCATCAAATTCTAACAGATAAAACGGATTACTTGATTGAGTTGACTAGATCAGAATCTGAAAAAACAGATGAATTGCCGAGTCTAGTAAAAGTTCCACAAATGGATGTTTATGAATCTAATGATGGTCACAGAGTTATGAGTGGTCGAATACCTGCGTTTTTAAGAAAACATAGCGATTCCACTATGGACGACATCAAGTTTTCATTAAAAAGCTCCTTTTCAGATAAGACAACTTCTTTTGAAGAGCCCGTAGATATTGAGCAAATCAAACAGATTAAACAATTGATTGAATATTTAAACCAAGTGACATCTGGTGAGGTCGAATTTGAAATTATCAGACTTGCTGAATTAAACCTCTCTGAGGGCATTTTAGACTCTGTCAGGCTCATTATATTTGAATCAGGTGAACAAAAAACGGTTCAGATCCTTCAAGAGCTGTGCTCAAAACATTCTGAGTGGAGGGCGATTAAAGGTGAATTAGAAATCTACGTTTTCAAGCTTTTTATAGGAAGGTAATTTAAGTTAAATCTCTATCGAGGCTATGGCTAAACAGTTGAAGCCTATTTCACTAGATTACCTGAGCTGACTATTGAGGGGTTGAGCCATGTACAAAGAATTAAAGCGATTGCAGAAGCAAGGCGGATAAAAGTACCCCCTTAAATTACAAATAAAAAATATGGCATTGGTGTAGAGCACCAATTACATAATTATTTCTGAGAACCTATGCCGGTTGTCGATAGCCCGTAAGGTTAAATAATAAAGTACGGAGAATATATGAATAAATACGAGACAAAGCTCTTTGAGATATCAAATCCAGAAGAAGGTAAAAAACGTGATTTATATGATTATAACAACACGGAATCATGTGATTTATGCACCAAAAGCCTAGCAGAGTGTAATTTTTTTATTGATGGAGAAGTTAGAGGAAGTTTATCTTGGGCGAATATGTGTCCAAAATGCTTTTCCACTCGGGGTAGTAGTATCAGATGGGGAAAAGGGCAGCTTTATATGAAACAACCAGATGGCTCATGGGTAATGTCTGCTGGATTTCCACCGGAAGATATTGAAGAAGATGAAGATTGGTAGTCTGGCTAGTTTCAAGGCTATCAGGATCTATGGAGTGCCTTTGTTCATAGTTTTGAACTGGAAATTTTATATATCGCTGTTAGCCTTTTTGGGTTCTAAAATCATCTTTCGACTTTACTCTAGCCGAAAAAAATAAAATTATAGCCAACAAGCCAATCAACCAGATGAACGCCCTCTTTTAGTGTTTTGTTTAGCGGACAAAATTAAATTTTTTAGAAAGGTATATTTGATGACCTATTTGATGCAAATTATTTTTTTCTATGTAACTTTGACAGTCATATTGATTATTCTAGGTTTAATTTATAACTGGTTAGATATAAATATTCCACGTGCAGTCTCTTCTAATGTTGACAACAATCCGATAGGGGTGCTAATTGTTTTATTGATTATCCTCTTTGTTGGATTTATGGGGTGGACTATTCCAGAGACAGTAAATGCTTATTTAGTCACACATCCAGACTTCGATGTTCGAACTGTTAAGCATCCTTCGATAAAAGAAGTGCCATATTTTGCTCGCGTATATAAGGTGTTATTTGCTTTAGCTGCGGTTTCAATCTTGATTAGAGGAGCAGTTTTATGGAGAGATTTGTATTTTTTAGGAGCTATTATCATTGGCATTGTCTGGCTTTTTCAATAGGTGATGATTTAAGTGTATCGTACTGCCTCAAACTACTTTAATTTAAGAAATGAATTCATTACAGATCTAGAGCTACCTATAATGTTTTAGCGACTTCATCTCTAAGCTCAAAGCATGTATTAAAAGTGCTTAATATCTATATACGCCTTAATACTGTTTCTTTATCCCAAAGGGATTGTAAAAGGATTGCAAAAACACTTGATGTCAATGTCAGTACGATGATTATCTGAAAACCACTTGGTGGTAACTGTGTAACAGACCCAATGGCATAAATCCCTTGAAAACCTATCAATCCTATTAAAATCAACCAAATCAAAATCGTATAAAAAAACAATAAAAAAGTGGGATACAAGCCTCTTATTAAACTTTGTGAAGTATTGAGCTTAGGCCTCAAGTAACGAAAATCAATAAAACTTGAATTCGCATAACAAGTGCAATTTACTTGTAAGAAAAAAGGCCAACTGAAATAGAATGCTAATTTTCTTACCACAGGAAATTGCAATGAACTATAAACAGCTGACCAACGGTGAACGATACCAAATAAAAGCCTATTTGAAAATAGGTTTATCGATTAAAGAGATTGCACAGTATCTAGGTCGCCATCCCTCAACAATTGGTCGAGAAATAAAGCGAAATACAGGGTTAAGAGGATACCGCCCTAAGCAGGCCAATCAGTTCGCTGTAGAGCGAAGATATGCAGCTGAAAAAGCGATTAAACTCACTTCGGCCATTAAGGACCAGATAAAGAAATTAATTCGACTAGAACTCAGTCCAGAGCAGATCTGCGACTATCTCGAAAAACACGGAGTTGTAAAGTTACATCATGAAACAATCTATCGCATGGTATTAACGGATAAAAAGCAAAAAGGTACACTGTATCAGCACCTTAGGCATTTACATAAAACCCATAGAAAGCGGTATGGGAGTTATGACCGACGGGGAAGGATCAAAAATGCCACTAGCATTGAAGAGCGCCCAAAGATTGTCGATGACAAAGCCAGGATTGGTGACTGGGAAGGTGACACCATTATTGGTAAAGACCGAAAAAGCGCCATTTACACACTGGTAGAAAGAAAAACTCTCTATACCATTATCGTTAAACTCACTGGCAAGAATGCCAAAGATCTTGCCGATAAAGCCATAAAAGTCCTCAAACCGATGGCAGAGAAGATTCACACCATCACCTATGACAATGGTTTAGAATTTGCCGAACACGAACATATGGCAGAAGAATTAAACGCAAAGATCTACTTTGCACACCCATACTCCTCTTGGGAAAGAGGGATAAATGAGAATACCAACGGCCTGATTCGTCAGTATTTTCCAAAAGGAACTGACTTCAATCTAGTCACCCAAGAACAAATCGATTTTGTAATGAACCGGCTCAACAGCCGTCCCCGAAAAACACGGGGAGGAAAACAACCTGTTGAGCTATTTTTAGGAAAAGCTGTAGACTTATTAGCGGCTTAAATACAATTGCACTTAATATGCGAATTCAAGAAACCAAAATAAAGTACAAAATTCAAAAACATTATTGTAGAAAATAAAATAGCATCACTATAATCATTTGCGACAATTGAAGAAAACTTTATAAGCTCTCCAGAGCTTAGCACTGCGAAGACACCAAAAAAAGCGGTTGCCAATAATTTTGGAATAAAAAAAATGCTTAAAAAAGCTATCAAAATGTTGCTATTCTTTCGTTTTAGGTCGTATGCTTTTAAAACATTGCCGCGCTCCATATAAAAGCGAAAAGCTTCCCTTAGCATGTTTTGGGGTTGTTTTTTTGTTTTTGCTTGTTCAAAGAGCTTAGGGTTATTACTTAATATGTCACCAACAGTTTTCTCTCTATTATAGATTTCTTCATCTTCTGATAATTCGAACTCGATTTTATTGCCTTTTAATCCGCCGGTTACTATTTTTTCAAAAAAACGACGCATCTTCTTGTGGTTATCGGTTTTCCCTTCAAGCTTTATATCAGGATTATTTTTATAAAAGCTTAAAAGTTCAGATATAGTTTCAGAATTATGATTCAAATTGTTCATGCGCTTCACCAAAGTAACCGTCATCAGAGTTTGCAGTATTAACAGGGCTATGATGCTGTCCTTTCATTAAATTATTAATTAAAGGTGCATAAGAACTGTTCCCAAGCCCAAATAACTTAATTTTTTTTATTTCTTCAATGTCAACTTTGCGCACTCCTCCCTTCGTGTCCAAAATAACAACTAAGTTTTTTTTAATATAGTCAACGGACTCTAAGAATGAATCACGTTCAAAAACCACTTCAAATACAATATTGATTGCTGATTCTTCTGGAATCCCAAAAAAAATCAGTGTCTTGAAAAGCAACCCTATATATCCACCTGGGAAATCTGCTTCTTCATCCGAGTTTATAGGTTCAGATTGCGCTATAAACAAGCGTTTGGCGGTTTTTTCACACGAACTGACCTCATCAGCCAAAATCCAATTAATAAGGCCTTGATATTTTTTTTCCTCAAAAAATATTCCAAACCGTTCATACTTAGCCTTCGTTTTAAAGCTGGGATTCCAGCCAACAATACTTGGAAAACTTAGCGTTTCCATTTTACTGGTTGAAACAAAACAACCTCGGTAACGCCAGTTTTCAAATTCGCCCCCGATCTGGCTATTTATTTCAGCAATAGAAAGCGTATTTGAAAGGTACTTATAGTGGCTAAATCCTTTATCATTCATTTCAGACTTCAAGCCTTTTGTATCCACTAGCGTTACAACTCCAGAACTTTTACACTTGACCTTAAAAAAAATAGCAAAATCAGGGTAATAGGTATCATGTTCACCATATCTCAAGCCAATACCTGTCTTTGGCAAATTTCTTAACAGGAAAACTTCATAATTAGTGTTTTCATGTTGATAAGGAATATGAGACCCAATAAACTTTTTTGCGTTTTCTCTGGTTACGCCAAGGGTTTGTACAAAGTTAATGATAAATTGCGTTTCGCTTTTATCTAAAGTGCCTGGACGGCCTTTACAACATTGGCTGTTATCAATTGGCCAAGGGTTTTGAATTGCACCGGGAATGTTATAAAACGCATCACCATCTTTGTCTTGTACGATATCCAGAATATGATCAAAATTTTCTGTTTTACAGTCATTGTCGAATTGACTAAATAAATCACCCTGTGACATTAAACTTTCTCCACTGATAACACTGATGAGTCTAAGCACTCAGGAATTGGGTCAAGTTGATAATGACTCTGTGCTCTTTCATCTTTTTTATATTTTGCTGTTACCGCACTGGTAAGAATTTGCAATGCAAGTTTTTGCATACGCTCTAAATCCTCAAGGTTCTGGACAGATAAATGCCGAGAATAGCCAATAATTTCATATCGTCCACTTTCAAAAAACTGACTTATGGTTGGTTTTGAAAATATTAAATTCCACCAGCCCTTTATTTGGCGCAATTCACATAAATCAAAATAAAGTTGTTCAATTTTAATCAAAGGAAAAATATTCGCTTTGAACAAAGGGGTAATGTCTTCACCTTCCGACAGAATCCGTTCGGTTTGTAACTCACCAGACTCATTGGCATCCGTTTGAGTACCTGAATAAATTAAGGATTTTTTAACTACGTTAATAGCAGAAAACCAATTGTCATTCAGAACACATTGATAATCTGTTTTTGGTCGCGTGAGCAACTTAGGTTGTGGCATAGGCTGTAGAGGCTCAATGATGTTTTGCTCTACCACTTTGGGAGACTCTAATGAGATGCCCTGTTTTTCAAGTGCATTAATAAACGTATCCAGCCAGCCTGCACCTGCACCAAAAATCAATGCTGTCTGCAATAGCTGATAACCACCTACATTGATTAAACGCTTACCTAATCCCTCAACCCCTTTTAAACGCACCATTCGCCCAAACATTTGCACAATCAATGCACCTTCAGATGTTCCCAGGCGCATAATCGAAAGCGTGCTTGCACGATAATTATTCCAACCTTCCGCAAAGCGCCGTGAGCCCATTAAAATATTAATGGTCGAGTGTTGCGCAGAAATCTCATCAAACAACGAATTTGAGTCAATATCGTCTCCAAATGGAATCTTTTCTTTTTCCGCGAATGCTTTATAGCCTTCTAAAGTACCGATATTCACCACACCGAAATACTGTACGCTTTCGCCATTAAAAACGCCCAAACCCAACTCTTTATTGGCCGTGCTTTTGATTTGACGCAAAATGAGATTAGGTGTTTGATTAGCCGAAACCCCAAAAACATCGTGATAAATTCTTTTCACCAAATCATCTAAATCTTTAGATTGTTTTTTAATTAACTGTAATGTTTCAGCAGATAAACTTTGCTGCAAATCTTGATCGGTTAACAACGCTTTAAGGTTTTGCTTAAAATTTATTGGTTCAAATAGTTTTCGAATAAACAAAATCCCTTTTTGCATATCAGAGCTCAAATCAGGATCAGAGCTATTTGCCGTTAGCCCCAACATCACCCACAAAGGCTTTTCGACTTGCCATTCAGGTGAAAAATTAGCGGCTTTTTTCTTTTCAAATAAAACCAATTGATGCCAATATCCCAGTAACGAAGCGAATAAAGCCGTTTCATACTCTTGTTTATGGCGGTTTTGAATTTTTGGCTGTTTGCCATAGCCATCAGCATAAAATTTATCGTAAGCATAGTCATAAGCCACGCTTTTGGCATATTGGCTCAGTACGTTTTGATTTTGCGCCACTTGACCCAGCGTTGCAGAAAACTCAACAATCATGCCTTTTTTCGGGTTGGTCGAATCTGCGTGTAATCCCGCTAATTTCAACTGCACCTTTTTCCACTGACTTTCGACTTTATCGGTGTTGCCGGACTGGCCCTTATGCCCCTCATCAACCAGCACCAAAAAACGCCCTTTAAAGTCATCTATCGGTAAGGTTTTAGCATTTTTTCCGGTTACTTGTCGGTCAACAAACTTTGAAAACTCACTGACCAAAATGTCATTTGATGACAAGCCACGCGGGTTTCCTGTTGGGTTTTCACCAGAATATAAAATGATATTTTTATCTTTTAAGCCGACTAATTCAGATGCGTGTTGCTGTGATAAATTGGCATTGGGTGAGAGTAAAAAAATCGCATCAAACTTTTGTCCAAATTGTGCTAACAATTCAATGGTCACTTGCAAAACCAGCGTTTTACCCGATGCGGTGGCCATCCAAAAAGCCAGCATATTCAAATCATTCTCACCAAAAGAAAACGACTCCGCTTTAAAGCCATCAGCAAACGCATTCAACTCCATCAAGTATTCAGCTTGCGAAAGATTTTCAATCCAATACAAATGCAAAGCCGCCATCAGTAAGGCAATATATTGATAGTAGCGTGGTGTAAATCCCACTTTAGCAATTGCGGTATCTAAAGCATCGAGTACAACGGTTTGTTGTGAAGTGGTTAATCCGCGTAATAACTGAGAAGCTGGCAGACGAAATTCGCCTTTAATACCCTCGAACTCTTTGAGCAAGGACTCCAACCGTTTAATATCGAGTTGTGCTTTATGGCATATGAACTCTTTTAAAACCAGGTTTTCATGCAAGAGTGGCTGTGCCATTTATCGCTCCAAAAACACGTGTTCAAGTGACTTTAATTCGGCATCCATATTCAGCGCCAACTCACCGCACTGATTGCTATAAACCACATCCGCGGGGTGTTTTTCGCAAATAGATTTTACCCAGACTGAATCTTGTTTAGCACAATCACGCCATGCCACGGTCACACTTTGTTGCGTGCGATTGGTTTGACCAGTGATTATCACGCCTTTGCCGTCCAAATACAGCTTATCGACCTTTAGACCGAGCAGGTAAATCAAGCTTTCAACCATGTCCACTTCAGTGACTTCAATATCTACGCCTTTAACAATATTCAAAGTGTGGTTAAAAGCAGAGTCAAAGCTATTCTCTTTTATCTGACAGGATGCATCTTCCAGCAAATAACGCATGGAAGCAGCAGCATCAAACGGCAACGATAAATCATTAGGCTCAGAGATATTTTCTAACGAATCTTCATATTGTTCTAAACGGTGATAGCGGGTGAAAAAGCCGTGACCTTCTAAGTTATTTGGTTTGCCATCTGTCCAGTGCAAACCAGCGGTTAGTTTTTTGATTCTCGGTAACAATAATTGATGAAAATAGTTAGCAGTTTCAACCATTAAAAACTTCAAGTTAATTTTTAAATCGGAGTTACTACGAAGTACCGCATCAACCGTTGTACCACTTCCTCCAAAAAAATCGAGAACATAATCACCATTAACAGTATTGATTCCAATTAGCCTTTGGATTAATTGAACGGGTTTAGGGTTGTCAAAAAGGTCTTTTCCAAAATAAGACTTTAAGAGCGAGCTACCTTTGCTTGTTGTGCCATCATTTTCCAATACATTCGAATCAGCAATTAAAGTTCTGGGTTTTTTCCCCTTTGGTAATCTTTGTTTAAAATGTACAGAATATCCATCATCATTTTTTACAAACCTAATTTCGCCATTCTTTTTGTCTTCTAAAAACCTTTTCTTACTTCTCAACCAGCTTATTTTGTTGCCGTCTTTATCAAACTCCAGCACGCTTCCGTCGGGACATTCGATAGGATAGTATTGTTTTCCCGACTTTCTTTTAAAGGTATCCCAATAGAATTTTGAAATATCATCTTCTTCTTTATATCTATCCATGTATTCAGGGGAATATGTTTCAAATAGTTTTTCCAAGCTGTGAATATTCTTCGCATAAGCAAAAACAGTTTCATGTTCAATTGCGAAATATCTTGAATCGTTGCCCCCCCCTTTCTTCTTTTTCCATATTAAACTTGTTAACCTGTTATTTTTGTCAAAGACTAAATCCTTGGCCTGTTTAAGGTTCTGTTCTTCATTTTTGTCAATAGATGTGTATAACAAAGCATCCGCAGATAGAAGCGACCTGCATTTAGAGAGTCTATTATGAATCATTGTTATCCAAGTAGAACTCATATAACCATCTTTATAAGGAAAACCATCATCACCCGTGTTATAAGGCGGATCAATATAGGTGCATTTAACCTGCTCCCGATACTTCTCTTGCATTAAATTTAACGCTTGCCAGTTATCAGAATGAAATAATGTGCCGTCAAGCAAATCATCAAGTGCTTGATTAGTATTCTCAGCAATAGCAGTAAGCATTTGCCATTTAAAATCATTGGAAAAATGTTTCGTATCCACTGGCAAAGGCAAATAGAGTGTTTCTGCATTTTGATCGTCTTTAATCTGTACAGACTCGATGGAGCCATATTCGCCAAGATTTAAATCGCGCCATTCCTGGATTTGTTTGTCACTGGCTAGAATGTCAGCTATTAAATGCTCGCCACCGTATTCAGCTAATTTATTGAGACTGATAATGTAATTGGTTTCAATCACTAGCTTTTTTCTTTCCCAGAGGGTTTTCTGAAAGTCCTCCAACTCGCCTAAAAACGCATTAATTTTTTCACCGATTTGCTGAATGGCTTTGGCGGCTTTAAAAGTTTTTGCAAGCGTAGATTCATCTGCCAGCATTGCATCCAGGTGCATGACATTGTTTTTAATAAAAAAGGCTAAATTGGTATCCAGTTCTTCTTTTAGGTTTTGATGGATAAAAAAATCGGCTTGATTGCGTTTGATGTATTTGTTCAGAATCGTGCGGATTCGGCTTTCATCCGTACCGGTCTGTTGGGCGATTTCTTGGTGTTTTAGCGGTTTCTCAATATCCCGTGTTGCGCCTTTTTTAACGTATTCCAAGGTTAATACCCAGGCCTGGTCTTTTTTAACCAATGAGCCAAACTTGTACATGGCCTTTTTGTCAGGATTGCTTTCTTTTTTGAGCTTTTCCAAAGTTTCTTTAAGTTGTTCAGCATCCACTCGCACAATCAAATCCGAACCGTCTGATAATTTGGCGTGATAATCGCTGTATAGATCGCCGGACTTGATGTAGTACATACCCTCGGTTGCCCAGTGGAATTCTACATCTTCACCACTGGTTTGAACAAAACGCTTGGTGCTGTCGTTATTCCTGGTGAAAGTTCGCTGGGTAATAAAATCGCCATCGGCATAGTTTTGTGAATAAAACTCATAGAGTTTAGAAAAGATAAATGACTTTTTAGACTGTGTTTGCTGCGTTCCTTGCCATGCTTCATAAAGATTTAAAATCGGCTCGTAGAGCTTTTTTTCTTTATTACTCGAAACATTGGCATATTTACTTTTTACCGATGACATTGCACTGTCAATCGGAAGCGATTGATCAATTTCAAATTCGTTTAGCTCTTCTCGGATTTCCTTTTCGAAATCGTTGCCTTCAAAATTTTGTTCAGTGGTAGCTTCATCAATAATTTTCTGAATTGTTCCGGGCTGATAACCTGTATCAGTCATGTCACCTAAAAAGAGTTTGATTTTTTGATTATGGTTGTGTATGACTCGATAAATACCAAAATCTAAACCTACAGCATCTTTAAGCTGAAAGATTTCAGTCATTAACTCAATAAATTTTTGCTCTTGTTGATCTTCAGATTGAGCCATTGATTACAGTCTCCATTTCCCTTTTTGGTATTAAGATAATATTTAGGTTTTGAAGAATAACATAGTATCGTTATCAATCTCTTTTCTATTATCTTCAATTTACTTGGTTAATCTGGTCACGAGAGAGGAATTTTCCATTAATTTTAATCTGTGACTTTTATAATTTGGATTTTAAAAAAATGGTTATTATAAGTGGATTGGCAACTACCTTGGTAGTATGGCTATTAGATCAAATTAATATCTTTTCTGTAAACGATAAAAAAGCACGGCTAGCGTTAAAGAGATATTTGAATGATCAACGTCAATTATTGTGTGGTGAGGCCTGTGTTTATATAGTCAGTTTTGATGTTTAATAATAATCTGCTTAAACTGTCTTTCGACTCCAATCTACCCGAAAAAAAATATCAGTATCACCAATAGCCCAATCAACCAAATAAACTGAGAAGCCAGTCTGATCAAAAATAAAAGGATGGCACTGATCCATGAAAACATTGTCTAAACGCCTTTAATTAAAAGTGACACTGTTATTGTTGGTACAGCTTTAATGCTGTTCCCAGAGTGTTAGCAATTTCTTTTCTAAGCTCTAAAGGCTCAATCACCTCAACGCCATCTCCAAAGCCCAAAATCCACCAACGTAATTCTTTATTGTTAAACACCTCAGTCTGGACAGTGATGTGATTATCTGTAACCGTGTGTGTTTGTGAAGCATTGATAGGGGACTCAAGTAAATGGCTACCAGCTGAACTGGAGAATCTCAGCGTGATATTGATACTCTGATCTGATAATGAAAATCCTAGCTTACCGCTGTTAATATACTGCTCTAAATCAAAATCGACTGGATAAACAAAACTGCCACATATCTCAACATCTCTAAACCGATGAAGCGCCAGTTGAATGTAATCATCATATTGATCGGTATTGCATATCACATAAGTCATGGCATCACGAACAACAATACCCAACGGCTCAATTGTCATTGTCTTATCAGCATTTGAGTTTTTTGAAAAATACACAACTCTCAACGTTTTTTGACAAAGCACTGCATCATAAATCGTATTAGAAATACCAGCATTCACCTCAACCGGCTGTAAGTGAAAACCTCTCGCATGAATATGAACCTTTTTACGCCAATCCAACAGATCATCCGAATGCAACTCATTAAGCACTTCCTCAGCCTGTTTAAAGTGCTTCTCAATAATATTCAATTGCGCCTTAGGAAACGTCTGAATTAAAAACTTCTGAGCCATTAATAACGTCATCGCAACACAAGGAGAAAATCCAGGAATATGTTTACCACTATCAAACTCAGCCCAAGACCAACCATAGGGTTTAGAACGATCATCCTGAACTAAGGGGAACAGATGACTAAGATAATTCAAATCCCGTTGTAAAGAACGCATCTCAACATGAATGCCTTCCTCATTCAGGGCCGTCTTTAGCTCAGCAGTTGATATCTTTCTGGGATGGGCGGGAATTCTTTGCAGAAGGTTCCATTGTCTTAACAGTGCATCAGCCATAGGGTGGTCTCATTTTTAGTTCTGTGTCAGAAATAATAAAGCGTGTGTGCGTCTTATTGTGACGCACCTATGGTTAAAATACAAAATAGATCGGTTATTAACCCAGGTTGACTTAAAGGAGCCATGATGCAAGCGATTGATCCGGATTCAGTAACAATCAATATTGGTGAAGCACTCGGCAGTCTTAGTGTAATTGAAGTAACGTCCTGGAAAAGAGGCATAAGCTGGATTCTGCATGAACTCAAAAACATTCGTCAAGAATACCCCGTATGGGAACTACCTAGATTCACATTAGGGTTTATTGAGAAAGTATGTAAAGAATCCGGAACACAACTGGGTATTCCTCAGGAAGTATCGGATGCGATTAAACGATTTGAAGACCAATTCTACGATCATTGCTGTGCCGCTCTCTGGTTTGTCAGCCGTTCCTATGAAGCCAAACAACTGCTAATGGATATGCCCATCATCTTCTGGTGTGTATTGGAATATGCTGAAAAAAATGAATTAGATACCGATGAAGTGTTTGCTTTGTTTTGTGAAAAACGCAGTCACATCCTAAAGCTCGTCGGATTATCAGGTACTAAATCTCAAATCAAAGCGCTACGAAAACTCCACTTTCCAAAACAATTTGAATCAAAACACTTAGATCAACTCATCAAATTCTTTGAACTGTTTACCCCTCAACAAATAGGGCGTCTACAGTATCTCGACATGAATGTTGTTACAAAATTAAATAGCGACCCTAGTCTCATAAATACAAATGGGTATGCCGATCAGGTTCAGAAAGTCCTAGCTGGATAAAGAATTTTGTCGAATGGAATAATCTTACTTGAAGGAGTGTTAACTCTGAGTAACGGAGTTCCTCGCTTGGAGGGAAGAGTATATTTTGTACTGGTAAAATTTCGAACGAAATGTTAAAAGCTTATCTTGGAACAGTGATTCATCAACCAACACCGTTTGAATCAAATCAAACTAAAGAAAAGGGATGTTAGATGTCAGGTATAAACCAGTTCATAATTGAAAATCTTTCAGAATGTACAACAATCAAGTCAAAGTTATATATTTCTCCTGAAATTCCTCAAAATATTATTGAAAAATTTGTCAAGGCAATTGAATTTGATGGTGACTCAAACTCAATTTTAGGTGTTATTGATAGTTCTGCTCTAGGCATATCAAAGGGAACTGTACTCACAGGAAAAAGATTTATTTTTAAAGATGCATTAAAAAGTGCTTATTCAGTTATGTATTCGGATATTTCTGGAGCTGAAGTTGAAGAAACAGTAAATGAAAAAGGGAAAGTGAATAAGTTTTTGCATATTAATCTTAAAGAGGATTATAGGTATACAATTAGCGATACTTCCGAAATTCACTATGAAAATATAGCTGGATTACTAAATAAATTGGTTTCAGATTTTGATCTTTATGAAGAGCAAGGCCAATTAACTCCTATCGATCAGTTAAGTGATGAGTTAAAAAAAGCTTACGTCAAGATAATTATTAACATGACCTATTCAGATGATGGTGAAGTTGATCAAAAAGAGTTTTCTGAAGTTATGCAACTGATGACTAGAATTGATCTCGTATCAGATTCCAGAGTAGATGTCAGGAACTATTTAGTTTCTAGTGAAGGTCTTTTGACAACTGAAGAGTTGATAAGGACTTTGGATGAAAATACGCCAGATGGAATGAGAAAATCCATTCACCTTTCTCTTGTTAAAGACTTGATTAGTATTTATGCTTCGACAAAGTCTGAGGTTAAAGCAGATTTTGATTTTTTGAAAGAAGCCCAAGTATATTTGGATATAACAGATGATCAAGTTGATTTAGCAGTTGATGCAATAAAGCAAGATTATAAGATTCTTAATAGATCATATACTGATGACCAAATTACAAAAAGTATAAAAGAATTGTCATCTAAAGCTGCGGCTGTAGGTATTCCGCTTGGAGCAATATACTTATCTGGTTCTGTGATTGGGATGTCAGCAGCGGGTATGACTTCTGGTTTAGCAACGATTGGTATGGGAGGAGTTTTAGGCTTATCAAGTATGGCTACAGGTATTGGTGCGGCAGTGATTCTTGGTGTTGTAGCTTACAAAGGTGTTAAATATTTAACAAACTCTGGTACTGAGGAAGGTGATAAGAGAAGAGAATTGATGTTACAAAATGTAATTAGGCTTAATCAAAAAACGTTAAATTTAATTATTCAGGATATTAATGAGTTAGTTAAGCGGTTAAATATCGCTCTTAAAGATGCAGCTGTCACAAAAGAACAGGTTCAAATGCTGGGGAAAAAATTGGCAGTTTTTATTGGCGCTTCAGAAGAGCTCTCAAAGAAAAATCAAAGAGACTCAGCAAGCCAAGCGAGATTATCTTGTCCTGAATTCTTAGATGTTGAGCGACTAAAGGTAATCTCTAAAGAAGGAATTGATAAAAAACCTTATAACTTTGTATTAAGTCATTATGAAGAAAATGTAGTTGTAGAGAAAGATGAACAAGGAGGTGAAGTTGAAAAGCATGTTTTACGGCTCAGAAAAGATCTGTCTACCGAGAAATTAGTGAGCCTTGGTGATGTTTTAACTTCATTGGGTTACAACGAAACCAGTAGTGCAGTTAAAAGTAAGGCCGAGAACTTAAAGAAAAAAGCATTGGAAGAGGCAAAAAATAGATTTGGAGGCTTTTTCTCAAAATGACGGAAGAAAAAAGTAGACATTATGATGCTGGATCAGCACTCCTAGTCCAAAAGCACCAGGTTGACACTCTTGACAGGAAAACACTTGAAGTAGCTTCAGGAGTAAGCTCCTTAGAGCAGTTGCAGAGAGAAACTATTGATGAATTTAATGCACTAAATGATCAATTAGACTCTTTGTTGGCTTTAAAAGGAGTTGAATTTTCAGAAGCGAGTGCTGAAATGTCTATCGATGTTGAGTTATTGCTTGATGAGTCAGAAAGAAAAGTTCGATCTGAATTCCATTCCATTGAAGAGGTAGGCCAAGTCGATTATTCAGAAGACATGGACTGGGATGGCTATATAAACTCAGTTCATAAGTACGCTGAAGAGAATGGTATTGATTTATCGAAGGATCCTTTTGAGCAATTGATGTCAGATAGTCAGAGGGTTGAGCTTGAAAAACGAATTGACGAAGACTTGACGTATAAAAATGCTAATTGTGATGAATATGATTACATGATTGCTGGTACCTGCGGCATGATTGGTGGGTTAGTTGATATTTTTTTTGTAGGAATTCCTGGAGACAGCAGCTTTATAAATAAGGGTGCAGATGCATTTGTTGATAAAAGCGTTCAGGGTTTTGCTTCTTTAATGGGGTGGGAAGGGGCCAGAGAAGGCTCTGATTCTACAAAAAGTGCTATTGGATATTTAGAACGAAAATATAAAGTAAATTATGATCAACGCTCTTCGGTGGATTCTCAGGGTAAAGTGAAGTTGAGTACGATAAATCATCATATTAAAAGCTTAGCTCATTCCCCTGATATTGTAGGTCTCTTTTTTTCCATACTTAGCCAGTTTACAAACACTGCGCATTTTGTAGAGGGTGGTCAGTTGATAGCTATTGATACTGATGATTTTGAGCTTAAGGGTCATAATTTTCCAGCAAAGGTTTTTTGCGGTTTCGTGAATTGGCTCGGACATCTCTTTTCTGATACGGCAGGTTCCTCAGGTGCACAAGGAAGAGGATCAGGTATCCCAATTCCCTTCTACTCGCTTCTTCAGTTTTTAGACGTTGGAAAGTTTGGTAAACATGATGATAGTTTTGCTAAAGTAGCTGTAAAAGTTTTTGAACAGGGGTATGACCTCAGGCACGGAATTGCAATGTCCATACCTGTTTTAATTACGGAGTTGCTAACTCGAATTTCTTGGACAGTAAAGCAACGTTACTATCATGAAAAGGAATGGGCTGATTGTATGCCAAGCACGAGCAATCCAGAGTTACGAAGAATGTTATTGGTGTCCCATGGAACTCTTTGTTTAATGGATGGTATCGATGCAGGTCTGAGGTCGGGGGGGAATATTGTTAGTTTTATGTTAAGGGCAAACTTAATTGCTTGGGGACGCTTTGGCGTTTCTGCTGTAAAAGAGGTTAATGCTTGGTACTTGACTGGAAAACTTGATGTTGAAGCGGCTAATGAAGAGCTCGATAAAGAGTATGAGCGATTATTAGGTAATGTTCGTGTTAATTAATACACGAACATCGAAAGACTGATTGGAGAAAAAAGTGATTGCTGATATTCATGATAAAGCTTTAGAGATATATCTGGCTCATTCAAAAGCTGTACAAGGTTTTACATTTGCTACAAGAGTAAGAGATACGGCAAATAGAATGTCTAAAGACGTTTGGTTTCAAGGATCAAATTATGTCTTTACCTCTCCATATAAGGCTGGCGACAAACATAGTAAAACTAAAACCATTGGATTTGAGATTACTGAACATGTTGTTCTCAATAGTTCATTTGGTATGCAAAATGGTATGCAAATAACAGATATGTTAATATGACCCCGAAATCAATGGAGTTTTGGTGTCCGGTGTAGCCACCATTTTCTAAAGCCCACTTGGTCTCAAGTGGGCTTTTTTTATGTCAGAAATTCTTGGTTAAATGTGTTAACTGGTTGGTTTTTTGTTTTTGCTAGTAGCCAATGTCGTGGTGATGTGATTGTGGAAGTGTTTCACCATCTGGAAGCAAGTACCACATGAGATAATCCACGACCATTGGAACGATGACACTATGTTCATTGCCACTTTCTTGTAATATTTTTCGAATATTATGTTTAATCTCTGGACGATTGGATGTGTCCATAATAATGTCAATATCGGTTCCGAAATGCTCAAGAGCCTCTTCATATTTCGGGTAGTTTGGGATGCCACGATCCAAAGCGTCATCAATCAGGGCGTTTTCCATATTGGGTTCGCTGATGGCAAGGATTTGAACATGGTCAGGATTCATGCTGGTAAATTTTTGATAAAATTTTCCTCCAATACGGCCTAGGCCAATCATTAAGATGTTGATTTTTTTCATGTGTTTCCTCTTTTGCTGTCGTCATTCGCTAAATTCTCTGGCAATTAAGTATAGAATAATCTAATTCGATTTACTAGTTGAGTCATCAGCTCTTGATTGACGTCAAGAGATCAAGGTGTTTTTTGAATTTTGATTAGATAGAGTGAGATTGTTTTGAGTGGTTTAATACGGTTTTTTGTCTTTAGTCTTTTGATATTTGCAACGGCGAATAGTTTTTCTTATGTACAGCCATGTCAATTAGTTGCGCAGGTGGCGGGTGATCATTATGAAACACGGCCAGTTTGGTTTGCCAGTTTGTCGCCGCCAGCTAACTTTAAGGCTGGTTTGAAGGTTGAGCTAGTCGAAAGGAATGGCGCCTGGTTTATCTACAAAGGGCATAATGCTTGGTTCGATTTAGATGAATGCTCGACAAAGCATATAACGGTGGAGGGTAAAACGCTGGCGGTATTGCCCACGCTATATAATCAGCAAACCACAAAAAGCGCTATTATAAATGGGACTTTTATTATTAAAGTCTATCGAGTGGATGATTTAAAGAAAATTGCAAAGCGTTATCGCTTTAAAAAGGTGTCCCCTTTACCTAATCGATTTACAGCCATTTTTGATGTGCGTCCTCAATTATCTTATGATCGAATGATCGAAATCTTGGATCTTGATCGTGACATTGAATTTGTGATTCCTGTATTGAGTGAACCAGATTGATTCGATATCATCGCTAACACTATAAGCTTAAAGCTGTTTTAGCTTGGCGGGTTATAAGCGATCTTTCGAATTGTAAAAAA
>Ga0210038_1000071_pt1 | contig 67016 bp, 58 predicted proteins | sample CryGeyCG2114_020_FD_183970 | JGI IMG/M metagenome (GOLD analysis project Ga0210038, IMG submission 183970) | Groundwater microbial communities from aquifer - Crystal Geyser CG15_big_fil_post_rev_8/21/14_0.20 (SPAdes) (version 2) | ecosystem: Environmental > Aquatic > Deep subsurface >... | reverse complement strand
CATCAAATCTCATCTTCCTGACCTCCTGTAACACTGTCGTTCGTCTCATCTCTGATTACCTCTCGGGTAATCTTCAGACCGGACAACTTATGAGCTACTGATGAGGACAGGTTATGTGCTGCCGACAGACTTGCGCCCGAAGATTGCCCACATGACGTTTCTTGGATACCCTAGAGTTCCGAGAGGAGACTTTCTGGGAGTGAATGACGATAAATTTATAGCCAATATTCAACGGCAACGGCACAGCTCATGGTTCGTTGAGAGGTTTTTAAAGACATGCAGCTGAAGTACCAATTAATTGAGGATATTTTTGATAAGCATTTTCCGTCGGCGAAGCAAACAGATATCGAGGATTGGCTCTTAGGCAGTATTTTGGGATGGTGCGAAACAGGCCGCATTGATTCATTTTGTCCGTTTGAGGATTTTTTCCCAAGTTTTGAAAGTGAGGAAAGAAATCTTGCCGTGATTGGTATGAGCCTTGGACATAACAAACAACTTGAAGAAATTTATTCCCCAGCGATTCTTTTCGGCAGGGCTCTATCAAACATTGTCGCTAGAAAAGAATTATATATCCATAATATGCGGGCATGGCGTTTCACACTCTCAGTTGCAAGAGAAATGAATCTTGACCAAATCTCAGAAACACTTGCAATATTGATCGGCGATGAGAATTTTCGGCAAATAGGAGCTGATGATGGGTATTCTCTATTCAGAGATGCCTTTGAGGTTGTGGAAAGCTTTGGGCCAACGACGCAGACACTAGAGTTTTGGAAAGTGACATTGGCGTATATTCATGAGCATCCATCGCTTTCTCTTCGCTTGCTTTTAAAGTTGGTTAGGGCATATCCACAAGATTGGGCGGAGAATGCAACGGAAAGCCGAATGTGCCAGGCTTTGAAGGATTACAGGCGCAGTCAAATGGAACTTCTTGATACACTTCCAGATGAACTCATTCTGGCAGCGAAGGAGATAAGTGACGCTGTAAGCGATCAAGCCTATTGCTCAGGCGTTGGAAAAGTTTTGGCAGCCGACGTCGGGTTTCTTTTAGATGAGGATAGAATTAGAAGCATTCTTTCTTCCTTACGGCCAGAACCAAAACCCGATGGGGGTTCCAAAAAGGGTATAAGCAACTATGGGGCGCTAGTGAGGAATCGACTAAGGGATCGGGCGCGAAGAAAACCAGCATTTTTGCAGAGGGCAGCATGACCAAAGACAATACGGCGGCACTCTCGCAGGCTAAAGCGTGGATGGTTTTTGCAGAGAGGTTGAATGAACATGTATCGCTAGATCGCAAGACGGCCAATTTTCTTGCTGAGGATCCGGATCATTTCGTTTTCTACGCTGTAGATACCGATGTGGTTATGTGCTTTACAAGTCCTTGGAATCTGGGTTTAGGATCTTCAAAATCCAGTAATAGTCCATCCGCAAAACAGATGCCTTATGGAGTGATTTTTCCACCAGATCAAGGTGATGCTGAAGCAGCAAGTGGAATTACTTTCGCAATAGCTAAGTATGTTTTCTTTCACCTTTCTGATTGGCCGCTTTTTCAACTGCCGACCCATGCAGAAGAAACCAGACGTGTATTTGATGCAGCTGCCTATAAGGCAATTGGGTACAACGAAAGCGTTCGCACAATGCAGGAACAACTCAATATATTGACTGAAGCTACCAAACCGACTGAGAAGAAAATAGATAACATGATAGAGCAGTTAGCAAAGGAAATGGATCAGGGAGGTAGCACGCTCAGGAGGCAGGTTGTTAATATTCTTGATCAACTTGAACCTCTGGTCATCGGCCGCGAAAAAAGCGCGGCAGTTGAGATGGAACGATATCTAAGACTCTTGCTTGAAGGGTCCCTCGTATCCACTGATGAGACGCAACAATTGATTGATGATAGCGAAGGCTTATCCGATGTTTTAGCGGCTTTGGAAAAGCCTCAAGGATTATTCGAATGGATTGAAGAAAGTGGCGAGGAAATCGGGTGGATGAAATCCTTGGAAGAGGAACACGCTAGATATACGGGGAAGAAACAGGGTATTGTCCAGATTGAGGCTGATGCCAAGGCTTTGGCCCGCTTGAGTGTGATAAATAAAAAGCTTGAGCCATTGGGTGGAAGGATGATCCTGATATCTGGGGCTGCTGCAATTCACAGGGCTGCAAAAAGCAAGGATGGTAATTTCCACGAGAAATACATTCGTCATTTTCATAGCTTTGTTCCGCAAGCGTTTCTTGAAGCGGAAAAGAACTTAAATTCATCAGCGGATAAAATTTCTGGCAACGTCCGAGATACTTTTGGTTTTCGAACTCTGACGCGAAGGCCCACATCAGGGAACAAAAGTGAGGTCTTGTCAAAATCGCGTTTCAGTCATTTGTTATCCGGTGATCATGAGCCTTTCAAAAAAATCGAAGATGACTGGGTTGATTTTAGAAAACGGATTATTCGATCAGCAGTAACTAATGCGATATCTCAACAATTTTATTTAGTTCGAGAGGCTGCTAATTCTGAGTCAGGCGACGAGCATCGTTTGAAAGAAATGTTAAAGGTGTTAGGGAGAAAAATACAGGAAGACGTTTGGAAAGAGCGCCTCTCTCTAGCTGCAGAATTTGCAGCAACAGGAGTTGAATTTCTGCTGACGCTTGGAGTTGCATCTGCACGAAACCCACCGGATGTTAAATTTGAAAGCTACGTGAATGCAAACAGATTATTTCAAACACTACGAAGCGCAACCAATCTAATAAATTTGGATCCACCGTTCCGGGAACAACTTAAAAAATTAGAGGGAGATTGTGTTTCGAAAGAAGTGGGGCTTAATGATTTGGGCTATGTCCACTTCATAGTGTTTGCCGGTATTTTTGCAGCCGCGAACCGATGGGGTATTACCGCAGACTTGGCTAGCAATGCTATTGAGATTGCCAATACGAACCCAAGCACAAAAAAAGGTGGTGGAATCTCGGGCAGAGAAGCTTACTATTTGAAAAGTTCTGCCCTTAGGTTAACTGCCAAAAACACAAAAGATTTTGAGGAAGCTCGCAAAGCACTCCAGCAAGCTCGAAATGCTTTGGAGCAAGATAAAAAAAGAGGGGTTCATATATCCAAACTTCGCTTCGATGCAGAGGAAATAGCTACAGAGATTGGAGAGTGGCATTTCCTTGCCGTGAGAGAGAAACTGCCGTTTATCGATGCATGCAATTTTGAAAAATCATCAGACCTCTTGGACCAAGTGCTTCAGTATCAGAACGATGATTACCCTCTTTTAATTCAGTGTTCAGTAAATGGTATTCAGATGGCTTCGATTTTAATGCAGGTTGATCAGCAGATTTTAGAAAATTCGCCATTGTTTCTTGAAAGAGTAAAGAAATTTCGACAGGTAATGATAGATACGCTTAGGCAAGAGGGTGAAGGAAAGGTTAGGAAAACGTATCTTATGAAGACTTACGGAATGTTCGCGGACATTCTGTTAAATAGATGTAGTGAGATCAAATCACCGGTGAATAAGAATAAATTGCATCAACTGTTTTTAAATCCTGATATTTCGACTAAATATGATTTAAAAAGATATTCAGCTCTTCGGGAGCTGTGTCAGAAGTTAATATCCTGATTTCCCTGAATGTTTTCTTAGAATTCTCAACAAAATAAGAATCGGGGAACTCTAGTGTACAACTGTTCCTGTAAATCATGCCGCGGTGCATGAGCTTTGCCATCTTAAGCACCATAACCATTCACCTGCTTTCTGGGATGAAGTAAGCAAACTCTTCCCTGACTACAAAGAACAGCGTCGCTGGCTGCGCCGGCATGGGCGGCTTCTGGACCTCTAGTTCCGCCTTATTTTCCTTACTGTCTTTTACCCAGCACAAAGATGCATAAGTAAACAGTTGCAATATGCAACAGATATGCTTAGTGTGCGGGCCATAGGAGATTGCGATGCATCATTTAATTGCGGATTTTCAGCTGGAACAGGCCATTGGTCTGAATGTAAACCGAACGGCATTCCTCATGACCGAGGAGATTGCCAGGCGTTTTGCCAGGCATGACTATCCACTGTCGGCTCAGGATTTCGGCATTCTTTTTCGTCTGTTCAAGCAGGGGCCGAGAACGCAGGTTGAGATTGCGGCCTTGATGATGCGTGACAAAACCACCATCACCCGCCGCATCGATGGGCTGGTGAAGAAACAGCTTGTCGAGCGCATGCCAGATCCGGACGACCGGCGTTATTTCCGGGTAACCCTGACCGAACAGGGGCATCGGGCGTTGGAGGTGATGATTCCTCTGGTGCGCGATTTTCAGCAGGAAGTGCTCAGTGATATTCCTGACGAAGAGAAAGCCATCACGATCAGGACGCTGCAACAGATTTCAGAAAAATTAATCAAACTCAAATAAGGAGAACACCATGAAAAACACCAAACCACACTGGATTGCCATTGGACTGCTCTCAGCCCTGCTGATTGCAGGAGCGTTTAAGGTGATCGTGCTTGGCAACACGGAACCTGCTGAAGACGGGCGTACCGCTTTGATTTTGGAACCAGCTGAACGACAGGCTGTTCTGGGAGAGATGCGCATGCTTCTGGAGGCTAGCCAAACCATCGTCGAAGCACTGGCCAACGACGACCTGGCCGCTGTGGAAGCAGCGGCAACACCGCTCGGCAGTGCTGCTATTGCCACGGTTGATTTCAGCCTGCGCGCCAAGCTACCCCTCGAATTCAAGAAGCTCGGCTTTGGCACACACTATGCCTTCGACGATATCGCCAAGATGGCCAAGGAGAAGCAACCCGCCAAGCAAATTCAGTTGAAACTGGCCGACACCATGAACAACTGCATTGCCTGCCACGCCTTGTATCAACTCCCTGAAAAGAAGATATAGGGAGATATGGCGATGACCACCGAACGCGTTATTCGTATAATTGCAGGCGCATTTATCATGTTGTCTGTCTTTCTCAGTTCGATCTATAACGGCTCCGTTCTGAATGAACCGACCTGGCTGTGGTTCACACTGTTTGTCGGTGCCAACCTGTTCCAGTCAGGGTTCACCCGCTGGTGCCTGATGGAAAAAATCCTCATCAAGCTCGGCGTTAAACCTGGCGGCGCCTGTGGCAGCTGCGAGAGTTAGTATCTGCAATGTCAGATGATTCATAAGGAAGGAGAAACGATGATGAATAAAACTGTCTTTATGCTGTTGGGTGCCATGCTGTTGCTGGTTGGGCCCATCTTTGCCGCAGAGCCGACCGGGTTGGAAATCATGCAGCGTGTGGATGCACGGGATGATGGCGATGACCTGATCCAGAAAATGAAGCAGCGCCTGGTAGACCGTCGTGGCGATGTGCGTGAGCGCGAGATGATTTCGTTACGCAAGGATTACGGAAAGGACAGTAAATCGATCACCTATTTTCTGGCACCATCCAATGTTCGCGACACGGCATTGTTGACCTGGGACTACGATGGTGTCGAAAAGGACGATGATCAATGGCTTTACCTTCCGGCCCTGAAGAAGGTGCGTCGGATATCATCATCGGATCGTGGCGATTATTTTATGGGTACCGATTTCACCTTTGAGGATATCAAGCAGACGCCGGAGCTTGAGGATTACAACTGGTCATTGATTGGTTCGGAGAATCTGGACGGTCACGATGTGTGGCTTGTCGAGGGCGAACCGAAGACGGATGATCTAAAGAAAAATCTGGGTTACTCCAAAACGCGCTACAGTATTCGCAAGGACATCAATATGTATGTCCGGGTCGATTTCTGGGATCGTAAAGGACAGCTGCTGAAGCATCTTGTTTCCGAAGAGATCAGGCAGATCGATGGTATCTGGACAGCCATGCGTGGCACGATGACCAATGTGCAAAGCAGCCACCGTACAGAACTCTCGTTTTCGGATCACCGCTATAACTCCGGTTTGAATGACCGCGTGTTTTCCGAGCGTATGCTCAAGCGCGGATATCGTGAAAATGAATAGGCACGTATCTCTCAAACAATAGAAGAGGAATCGTTATGCAACGAATCTTTAACTGGGTTCTCACCCATCCGAAATCGGTCCTGCTACTGCTGTTGCTGCTGACGGGTCTGGCGGTCAGCCAGTTGCGCCATATCTATATTGAAACCGATATGGATGCGATGCTGCCGAAGCACAGCGACGCTTATATCAACAAACAGGTGCTGGAAGATCGCTTCGGCAGTTCGGACATGGTAATTATAGGTGTCATTAACGATGAGAAGGATGGTGTTTATAACACGCATAGCCTGCGTCTGGTTCAGGAGCTGACCGACTGGCTGGCGGAGCAGCCCCAATTCCGAACGCTGGCGCTGAACGATCTGCTGTCGCTGGCTACAATCAAGGATATTCGTGGTTCCGATGCCGGGCTTGATGTTGAGAAATTCATGGATGGCGTGCCTGAAACGCAGGCCCAGATCGACCATCTGAAGCAGCGCATGCATGAATTCGGCATCTATGAAGATGTGATCGTCTCAGCCGATGGCAGTGGCACCATCTTTGCAGTACGCCCGATGCCGGATTCCAGACATCAATATGCCGAAATCTACGATCTGGTGAAGGCCAAGGTGGCAGAGCTTGAAGCGCGCGGGGGAGCCGAACATTTCTTTATCTCCGGTCGCCCGGTGATCGAAGGCGTGTTCGGTGCTTATATGCCTGCAGAAATGAAACGTATGCAGCCGCTTATCATGGGGCTGTTGTTGCTGTTGCTCTATCTCTCATTCCGTACGCCGCGCGGCATGCTGTTGCCGATGGCGGTGGTGTTAATGGCCGAGGTGTGGACGTTGGGCACGATGGCTGCATTGGGTGCTCCGATTTATACAATTACCACCATGCTGCCGATTCTGATTCTTGCCATCGGTATTGCCGATGCCGTGCATTTTCTCAGTCGCGAACGCTTGCTGGCGCATTATCAGGCCTATAGCCATCGCAAAGAGCGCCTTGTGGAGGTGATGCATGAGTTGTGGAAACCCATGCTGATGACCTCAATCACCACCGGTGCAGGTTTTCTTTCCATGCTGGCTTCAGACCTGCCGCCGATACGCGATTTCGGTATGTTTACCGCCATTGGTGTTGTTTATGCCCTGTTGATTACCATGTTGTTATTGCCGGTTGCGCTGATGCTGCTGCCGGAGAAAGAGAAGCACGCCGAGCGTAAGCCTTTGTTTTCGGCTTACGTGGAGTGGCTGGGCACAGCCGTGCTGGCCTATCCCAAACGTATCATGGCCTTTTTTGCCATTCTGCTGCTTCTGTCGGTGGTTGGTCTGATGAGGCTGGATGTGAATGCTTCACTGGTAGATCAGTTCAAGCCGGGTGACCCCCTGCGGCAGGCCGATAAAATGCTGAACCAGCATTTTTCCGGCACCACCAGTCTGGATGTCATGATCGACACAGGTCGGGAGAATGGTCTTCTTGAGCCGATATTTTTGCAGCATCTGGTCGATCTGCAGATGGAGATTGAAATGGACCCGATGGTTGGCGACAGCTCTTCAATTGCTGAGTTTTTGAGAACCATGAATCAGGCCCTGCATGCCGATGATCCGGCCTGGAATCGTGTACCTGAATCATCTGATATGGCGGCACAATATCTGCTGCTCTATTCATTCTCCGGCGCGCCGGATGATTTTGAAACCTTTATCACCGGCGATTACCGTCAGGCCCACGTGCGTATCAATATGAAAACGGACGAGACGAAGGTCGTGGCGGCATTGCTGGAGCGGTTGAAGGATAAAACCGAGAACTGGTTCCCGGAGGATCAGGGCTACAAGGTGGAATGGGCTGGCACTGGTTTTACGGTGTATCGTCTGTCGCAAATGATTATCGAGGGTCAGATTGCCTCGCTTGCCGTCTCCATCCTCGTCATTTTTCTGCTTTGCTGGTGGATGTTCAAGCGCCTGCTGATTGCGACCATTGCCATGATTCCTGTGACGCTCGCCGTGACGGTAAATTACGGCATGATGGGTCATTTCGGCATTCCGCTTGATATTGCTACTGCGCTGACAGGGGCGATGGCGCTCGGCATCGGTGTTGATTTTGCTATCCATTACCTGCATCGCTTCCATGAGGAAAGCATGGCCGGAAACAGCTATGCAGAGAGTGTAATCAATACCAACCGCAGTGTAGGTCATGCGGTTTTGTTCAATGCCTTTGTGGTGATCGGCGGATTTCTGGTGCTGCTGTCGGCAGCATTCTATCCGCAGATGAAGCTGGGCGCGCTGATTGCCGCAACCATGATGGTTTGTTATCTGGCGACCTGTTATCTGTTTCCGGTATTGCTGGGCTTGGGCAAGCATAAAATCAAGGTATGAAAGGATGCTCTGTATGCTGGCTGGCCGCGCTTTTGTTGTGTTCTTCGCCAGGTTTCGCCATGGAATGGACCTTGCATGGCGCTTTGAAGAATGAGACGGCTTATTTTGTCTCGGGGCAAAAGCGTTTGGACAAGGTTCAGAACCGGCTTGATCTGAAACCGGAGGCGATTCTCAGTGATCGCTGGGAATTCAGGGGCAGGGCGTTTGGCTGGTACGACGCGGCAATGGATATCGAGCCGACCAATACTACCGATCTGACTCCGGCCATTAAGCGGCATTACAGAACCTATTTGCAGAGCAAAGAAGCCTATCTTCTGTATGGCGGCGATGATTTCGATTTCCGTATTGGCCAGCAGCAGATCGTGTGGGGAAAAACCGATGGCTTGCGTATGCTGGATATCGTTAACCCGCTGGATATGCGCGAGTTTATGCTCGATGACTTCCTCGATTCGCGTATTGGTCTGTGGTCGGCTCGGCTGAACTGGTATGCCGAGCTCGGCGGTGCTGAACACGAGTTCGAGTTCATTGTCATACCGGATGCTCGGCCGGTCGAATTGCCGCCGGTCGGCTCTCGCTGGGCTGCTGCCTTGCCGGCAGCTCCTGCCGGCTCGGCGCTGGCGGTTCAGACAGGACGAAAGCCGGGTTGGCGACCTTCGGATACAGAGGCTGGCCTGGCCTGGCGCTCCAATGTTGATGGATGGGATGTGTCGCTGAACTGGTTTTACGGCTGGAAGGATTCACCCAATATGCAGAAAAGCCTGACTCCGGGCCTGTTGACCTTGACGCCAGTGTATCAACGCATGAATACCGTTGGCGGCTCCTTCTCCAATGCATTCGGGGCAGTGGTGTTGCGCGGTGAGATGGCGGTGAATGTCGGTGAAGGTCTCAATAGAACCGGAACTACCCCGGCCACTTCAGTCGGTAGAGGTACAACAGTGAATGCCTCTTTTGGTGCGGATTACACCAAAAACAACTGGCGTATCAGTCCTCAACTTTTTATCCGAACCTTGCCGGGCTGGGACAGCACGATTGCGGAAAACATGGTTTCGGGCTTTGCCAGTTTGATGGTCTCCACCGATTACCTGAACGAGAAGCTCAAGCCGGAGCTTCTCGGCCTGTACGACTGGGCGGATGGCAGCTGGATGCTGCGCCCCAAGCTTGCCTATGAGTTCAGCGACCAGATTACGGCCAAGCTTGGCAGCGATCTGTTCGGCGGTTCAAATGGGTTCTTCGGTCAGTTTGACAAGAATGATCGCGTCTATACAGAGCTTGAATACACATTCTAGGAAGTATCGTGAGTTGTCCATGTGCGACAAATTGGCGCATGTCAGAAAAACTGTTGTTTACTATAATAGACTCTACGGGTAACCCGATATATTGGAGGAAACAATGAAACAGAAGATTTTTCTGGCCATGATGGCAGCCATGCTTGTGGGTATTTCGTTTGGCTCAACCCCGGCGTATTCGGCTGATAAGGAGAAGGTGTACGGGCGCGAACTGATGACCGAACAGGAACGCATCGAGGAGCGCCAAAAGATGCGCAACATGAATGATGCGGAACGCGAACAGTATCGCATTGAAAAGCATGAGCAGATGAAAGAGCGAGCCAAAGAGCAGGGTAAGGAAATCCCTGATGCGGTGGGCGAACGCGGTAAAGGTTTGGGTCAAGGGCAAGGGATGGGTCAGGGCCGCGGTATGGGCCAGGGTCAAGGGAATGGTCAGGGCCGCGGTATGGGCGGGGGACAGGGTCGAAGCCGTTAATATCATGTGATGAATCCAGGCCCTGCGATGCAGGGCCTTTTTTTACCAACAAGAGCGAGTGTGCCGACGTTGGGCTGGCGCTAACGTCTTTGGGTTTCCTGCATCTTAATCTTACAGGCCAACCTGATCGAACAGCTTCTTGTCCTCGGGTTGCAAATCGAGGGCGCGCTGCATATCGGCATGGGCCAGGGCGGCATGGCCCAGGGCCTTGTGCGCCATGGCGCGGTAGATGTAGGGCCTGCCATCGCTGGGTTTCTGCATTGCGATGTGTTCATTCAGGGCATTGAGTGCTTGCTGATATTGGCCCATACGCAGCAGCAGCCGGCCGATGCGGTAGTCCACATCCCTGTCTTTGGGGTCCAGCTTCTTTTCGCTGTAGAAGCTCTGCAAAGCCTTGCTGTTCTCGCCCAGTCGTTCATAACAGGTGCCCAGATTGTAGTAGGCGTTGTTATACTCCGGGTCCATTTCCAGAACCTTGTTGAAGACGGTGATAGCTTCCGGATAACGCTCTACACGGGTCAACTGGGTTCCCAGGGCATGGTATGCCTTGGCCGTTTCCTCGATGCCGGCCCTGAGCCTTCGCTTATCCAACTCGGCCAGCTTTACTTTATCAGTATAGCCAGGGGTTCCTGAGACCTGTTTTTTCCAGCCGCGTGTGATGCTGGAGTTTTCAAGACGATCTTGTGCCTGTGCCATAAAGTCAGCAGGAAATGCCTCGCCGACCTTGTCCAGAGACTGCCGCACATCCTTGATGTCGAAGGCCTTGATCATGCGGGTTTTGAACTCATAGATGCCGCTGCTGTGCAGGCGGGCCATTTCAAATTCAAGCGCCGGGTAGTCGGCTGTATTGATGGGGCCATTCGGGTCTTTGATCAGGCTGAATGCCTTTGAGGTCATCAGGTGATAGGGCAACCAGCTGGCTACCACGCTGTGTTTATTCCACAGGTTGGCGGCGAGATCATGATTGTGCGTCACGGTATCTGCCTGCTGCACATGCAGCGGTTCATTGGATGCGACAAGCAGGAAGTAGGCGGACTTCACATAGAGAATGGCACAGTGGCGGAAGCTTTTCTGCAGCGTGCGCAGGGTGATATCCGTGCCGACATCGCCGATGCGCGAGTCCATCCAGGTGATATACACGCCGTCGGGCGTCAGTCGTTTGCTGATGCTGTCGAAGAAGTCTTTTGTGTAGAGCTTGGACGAGCTGAAGTACAGTGGCGTGGTCACCGTATTCAGGATCATCGAATACTTCTTATCCCCGACCTTCACGTGATGGATGGCATCATCAACCATGATATCGACACCCGTGTTGTTCTCGATATCAAAATTCCACTGCGCCATGCGGAACAGGTTCTCGCGCACCACGGGATTGATTTCGACCACCTCGGTGTGCTTGAAGAACAAGCCGACAGATGAAGCGGTCGCGCCGCTACCCAGACCCAAAACCAGGGCATCGTCGAGGCGCGGGGCGTACAACGAGGACAATGCCCCGACGATTTTCTCCGAAGGGTTATTCAGCGGGATACTGATGTAGCCATTGATGAAAAAGTAGGGTTTGTCATTCATCCAGTTAATGGAGAAAACATCCTGATAGCCTTTGTAGCGGTCAGGGAAACTGAACGTCGCACGCTCCGCTCTCAGTTCATCGACGTTTCTGTAGTTTGTGTAACTGAGGAACAGAAGATCCTCATCCCACTTGTAGTGCTGCCAGCCGACCATGGCGACGACCACCATGCAGGCAGGGATCAGATGTTTAAGCGTCCCCTTGCAGTAGACAATCAGGGCCAGCGCAGAGATGCCGCCGACAATGAGCAATTGCACGCCGTAGTCGAGCAGGCGATGCAGCACGAACACCATAAGCAGAAAGCCAAGCACATTGGCCAGTGAGGAGATAAACAGCAGAGCGCCGGATTCACGGCTGACCTCTTCATTGTGTGCGGACTCATTCTGGTGCGAAAGCAGGGCCGGGATGGTGGCGCCGAAGGTGAGGGCGGGAAGCAGCATCAGGGCGGAGAGCATCAGCCATTTGAGCAAAACCAGCAGCCAGAAGTGGCCGCTGACCAATCCATACAGGGCCGAGTATACATATATGGCGCTGCCGGCGGTGAGCATCAACCACAGCAGGCCGGCCAGATTCAGCCACATGACGGTAGCAAAACTCAGCGAGAAGCGGCGGACAAGCAGCGAGCCAAGCGTGATACCGATAAGAATCAGTGATAGCACCAGCGCAAAGGACTCACGGAAGGGGCCGAATACCAGTTCGGAATATTTCACCATGAACAGCTGGAAAATGGCCGAAGCAATGCTGGCCAGCACCAGTGGCAACCAGCGGGAGGATGGGATCATGCGGAATACCCGGCTGATTACAAAGCTTTCGCCGGTCTCCGCTCTTGCATCGTGACGCCGATTATCATGACCCAAATCGGAAAAGCGGGTCCACAGGCCGATGGCAATCAGGCCGTTGACGGCGGCAAACAGCGCCACGGTGCCGCGAATGCCATAGTTGCGGATGAAATAGAATTCAATCAACAGCGCTGTTAAAGCAGCGCCGAGGTTGTAGACCATATACACCCATGAGAACGATGCCCTGGCATGTTGCTGGCTGGAGCGGCCGAAGTAGCCGGCAAACAGCGGTACGCTGCAGCCGATTAAAAAGGCGGGAAAAATGAGCAGCAGCACGCAGATCAAAATGCTGCCGCTGAGATTATCAGAGAAGAGGGTGGAACCGGCGTATACGATGCGCTCGATTAGCGGCTGGCTGAAGGCAATCAGGGCACCGTATATGCCGATGCCGGCTTCAATGGCCCACAGCCAGCGCCACAGGCGGTGCGCATAGGCCGAACCGAAACCGATACCGAGCAGGAAGGTCATCAGGATGGCGGCGGAAACGGCAAATTGATCGCCCACCATATTGCCCAGGATGCGTCCGTAGAGGATTTCATAGGAAATACCGGCAAAGCCGGACAACAGCATTAACAGGGCAAACAGCTTCGGCTGTGCTTCTGATTTCAAATACATGACATTCCCCTCATCGTAGTTGCGCATCGGCCGGCTGACGGTTGCGTAACTTTATGGCCGCAAACTGTAGAACAACCGATGCCAAGCCGCCACGGCGAAAGTTCCGTGCCAAAGGCGGGAAAGCTGTGATATCAGGCACGTTGTGAGGGGAAAAAGGTAGCCGGATTGACTCTGTCAGGGAGATATGCGCATTGACCTCGCCATGTCGCGGGCTATCATCGCCCCGCACCACGGATTGTGTTTCATAGGGTGCATATCACACCTTTGTGGAGAAAACATTCCCATGTTAAAGCAATACCTTCCTTCCCCCGGCCCGACCGCAGTACCGGAGCACGCCTTGTTGCGCATGGCTCATCCAATGAACCGCTTTCCGGTGCAGGGGTAAGTCATGGCCAAGGTCTGGATTGCTGACAAGATGTCTAGCCGCGCGGTTGAGGTGTTCAAGGCGCGGGGTATTGAGGTGGATTATCGTCCCGGTTTGTCGGACGAGGAAAAGCTGGCCATTGCCGGTGATTACGACGGCATCGCGGTGCGTTCCTCGACAACCCTGAAGGGTGAATTGCTGGCGGCTGCCAAGAATACCAAGGTAATCGGCCGTGCCGGTATCGGCGTGGACAATGTCGATGTGACTGAGTGTTCACGGCACGGTATCGTGGTGATGAATACGCCGTTCGGCAATACCATCACCACAGCAGAACTGGCTGTGGCGCATATTGTGGCTGCAGCGCGCATGATTCCGCAGGCCTCGGCATCGACGCGTGCCGGCAAATGGGAAAAATCCCGTTTCATGGGCATGGAGTTGACCGGCAAGAAGGCCGGTGTGATCGGTGCCGGTAATATTGGCGCTATCGTCTGCGACCGGCTCAAGGGCCTGCACATGACGGTGTTTGTTTACGATCCGTTTATTTCCGACGAACGTGCCTCGGCTATGGGCGTGACCAAAGTGGAAACAGTGGCCGAACTGGCCTCAATGGTGGATGTGTTGACCATCCATGTGCCATTGCTGGATGCCACACGCAATCTGGTCAATGCCGACATCATTGGTCGCATGAAGAAAGGTTCTATCATCGTCAACTGCGCGCGCGGCGGGATTGTGGATGAAAAGGCCCTGTACGATGCCTGCAAGTCAGGCCATCTGCGGGCTGCAGCACTCGATGTCTTTGCCAAGGAACCTGCCACCGAGAATCCGCTGTTCGAGCTGGAGAATATCAGTTTTACACCGCATATCGGTGCATCCACCGACGAAGCGCAGGAGAATGTGGCTGTGCAGATTGCCGAGCAGATGTCGGATTATCTGATCAACGGCGTGGTGCGCAATGCAGTGAATATGCCGTCGCTTTCCGAAGAGGAGCAGCGCTTGCTGTCGCCATACCTGTTGCTGGCCGAACGGATGGGTCGATTTATCGGGCAGACCATGCGCCCGGGCTATGCGCGCATCACAGCGCACTTCGAGGGACATGCGGCGTCCGTCAATCGCAAGCCATTGATCAACTGCTTGTTGCAAGGCCTTCTCTCCGAGAGCATGGAAGAGGTCAATGCGGTGAATGCAGGTATGCTGGCCAAGGATCGCGGCATCGAAATCAATGAAACAGCGCGTGATGCATCGGAGAATTTCGCCACCATGATCCGTCTTGAAGTGGTGGGAGATGAAGGTACACGCAGTATCTCCGGAACCCTGTTTGACGAAACGCGTCCGCGCCTGGTCAGCTTCGATACCTGTGATGTGGAGATTGCGCCAGCCGGAAACCTTATCTTCCTGCAGAACGAAGACCGTCCGGGCGTGATTGCTGCTGTCGGCGGGATTCTGGCCGAGGCCAACATCAACATCGGCGATTTCCGTCTTGGCAGACGTGCTGATACACGCAATGCCGTGGCGCTGATTCAGGTTGATTCACCGCCCAGCGATGATGTGTTGAATCGCCTGGAGGCCTTGCCGAATGTCTTGATGGTTCGCTACGCGGAGTTGGGTGAGATGAATCGGGGTGATATGTGAATCAGCGTCCGCTGATCGGTCTGGAGGATGCCTTCGGCGTGCGCGCTGCCTCATTGCGCCGTTTGCAGTCGAAGTTGCTCAATCTGTTCGAGTCGGCGGGCTATGGTGAGGTGATTCCGCCCCTGCTCGAGCGTCCGGAAATTCTGAAGACAGGTGCCGGAAAGTTTCTGGCTGATCAGACCATGGTTTTCTCCGATCCGGCCGATGCCGGCTTGCTGGCCGTGCGCTCCGACATTACGCCTCAAATCGCCAGAATTGCCGCCACACGTTTGCTTTCCAGCGAGGAACTTCGTCTGTGCTATTCCGGCCAGGTGGTGCTTGCCCGCCCTGAATCGCGCCATGGTTCGCGCCAACAGTGGCAGACAGGCGTGGAATGTATGGGTATTCCCAGCCCGGCTGGTGACATCGAGGTGATGCGTTTGGCCGTGGAGTCCATGCATGTGGCCGGATTCAAGACACCTGTGTTGCAGCTTGGCCATGTCGGTCTGTTGAAATCGCTGGTTAGCGGCAGTCACGTTTCTCTGGATCGCTGGACAGCCCACCTGGCACGACGCTCGCCCGATGATATGGCATCCTTGGTAGCAAAGGCAGATTTGTCCGATATGTGCAGCGATGCACTTTTTGTTATGGCATCAGGTCACGCTGATGCGGGCTGGATGAAGGGACGAGTTGGGCGCATCAATGATGAATTCGATGCTGCAGCAAAGGAGCTGATTCATCTTGTCGAGCAGTTGCAGGATGAACTGGATGATGTTTCATTGCAGCTTGATGCGGCAGTGATGCCGCGCTTTTTATATCACAGTGGTGTAATCTTTGCCGGTTTTGCCGAGGGTGTTCCCTATGCACTGCTTTATGGCGGGCGCTACGATGCCATGATGGCAGCGCACGGACGGGACATGCCGGCAACAGGATTTTCTCTGGATTTATGGGCCTGGCTGGATAGCGGGATTGAGGTGGAGTCATGAGCAATACAATCGCTGTTGGTATCCAATGGGGAGATGAGGGGAAGGGTAAGATCGTTGATCTGCTCACACCTGAAGTCGATATCGTGGCTCGTTTTCAGGGTGGCCCGAATGCCGGCCATACGCTGGTAATTGGCGATAAAAAGACCGTGCTGAATCATATTCCATCTGGCGTCCTGCATGATGATACGCTTTGTCTGATCGGTAACGGTACTGTGGTTGATCCGTTCCGTCTGGTTGAAGAGATGGACATGCTGATTGCCGCCGGTATTCCGGTTGCCGAGCGCTTGAAAATTTCTGATCGCTGTCAGCTTATTCTTCCCTATCACCGTGCACTTGATGCGGCACGTGAAGCAGCCAAGGGCGAAGGCAAGATTGGCACGACGGGAAAGGGCATTGGCCCATGCTATGAAGATAAGACTGCGCGGCGCGGCATCAGGCTGGTTGATCTGACCTCACCGGATCTGGATGCGCGTATCGATGCCAATCTCGAATATGTAAATTTCATGCTGACGCAATACCTGAATGCTGCGCCGGTGAATCGTGCCGATGTGGAAGTGGCGCTGGACCTGGCCAAGGCACGCTTGTTGCCACTGGCTGCTGATGTGCCTCTGATCCTGCAAAAGCGTATCAAGGCTGGAGATAGCGTTCTTTATGAGGGTGCACAGGGCTCGATGCTGGATGTCGATCACGGCACTTATCCGTTTGTAACATCTTCCAATACCGTTGCCGGTGCCGCTCTTGCGGGTCTCGGCGTTGGTCCGGGCCAGGTGGATGCCGTGCTCGGTATCTGCAAGGCCTATACCACCCGTGTTGGTTCAGGCCCGTTTCCTACAGAGTTGTATAATGCCGAAGGTATGTGTGATGCCGAGAATGCCGGCAAGCATATGGCTGAAAAGGGTCAGGAATTCGGTGCAACAACCGGACGCCCCCGCCGTACCGGATGGTTTGATGCCCCGGTGGTTCAGCATGCCGTGCGTATCAATGGCGTGACAGGTTTGGCTATCACCAAGCTGGATGTGCTTGATGGCCTTGCCGAGGTGAAGCTATGCGTGGCCTACGAACTGGATGGCGTACGTCTGGAATCCATGCCTTCCTGTTGCCATCAGCTGGACAAGCTTGTTCCGGTTTATGAATCCATGCCGGGCTGGTCCGAGAGCACCTTTGGCGCAACCTCGTTTGATCAGATACCGGAGCGTGCGAAGGCGTTGCTCAGACGTATTGAAGAGGTCTGTGAATGCCCGGTGCGCATGCTTTCCACAGGTCCGGATCGTGATCATATTATCCACCTGTAATCATGCTCCCTGTCATGTGTGCGTAAGCATTCGATTGGCGGAGCGGGGCAGATCATGAACAGGCTGTTTTGTGGTTTGTTGCTGCTATGCGCCATCTTGTCGGCGGCCGACAGCGCATCGGCTGACGGAGCAAAGAGAATGATTCAGGGTATCGAGTCATACCGGCAGAGTTATATCCTGCTGGATAGCTACAACGATCACTACAATTTCAATTCCATTTATGGTCCTAACAACAAATACCTGTATCAGGAAGTGAAGTACCAGATCAGCTTTCAGGGCGTTATTACCGATTTCGGGGATAGCCCGTACGAGTTGGGAGGCTCCTATACCCAGCAGTCCTACTGGCAGGTTTTCAATTCGGCATTGTCCGCACCGTTTCGTGAGACCAACTATGCGCCGGAAATATTCGTTCGTTGGCAGGATAAAGATGCCCCTTTGTTCGACAAGGACACGTTTTATCGGGTTGGTTTTGAACACCAGTCCAACGGTCAATCCCAGCCCTTGTCGCGCAGCTGGAACCGGTTTACGGCGAGGTGAAGCTGCAGGATCCAGACGATGTGTGGCTGGGAGCCCTGCGCGGCTGGTGGCGCATTCCGGAAAAGGCTGCCAAAGATGACAATCCCGGGATCACCAACTACTACGGATTCTGGCAGTTCGATGGTCGCTACACGCTTGGCGATGAACGCAAGCACAAGCTCCACCTGATGCTGCGCGACAACTTGCACAGAAAAAACAAAGGTGCGGTGCAGCTCGACTGGAGCTGGAGGATATTCCATGATTTCAGTCTCTACGTGCAGGGTTTCTATGGGTACGGTGAGAATCTGATTGAATACAACTACGTCAGTGCCCGTATTGGTGCCGGTGTCCTGCTGACCAATTGGTAGGCATTCGTTACACTTCCGCCGCCTGAGACATGCAGGCACGCGGAGAAAACATGAGTTTGAACAAAGAAATCAATAAACGGCGCACCTTCGGCATCATTTCCCACCCGGACTCGGGTAAAACGACGCTGACCGAGAAACTGCTGTTGTTCGGCGGTGCGATTCAGATGGCCGGTGCGGTAAAAGCTCGCCGGGCCTCCCGCCATGCCACTTCCGACTGGATGCAGATCGAGCAGGAGCGTGGTATTTCGGTTGCTTCCTCGGTGATGAAATTCAATTACCAACATGGCGGCAAGGAATACGAAATTAACCTACTCGACACTCCGGGCCACCAGGACTTTTCCGAAGACACCTACCGCGTGCTGACTGCGGTGGACTCGGCCATGATGGTGATTGATTCGGGCAAGGGCGTGGAAGCGCAGACGGAGAAGCTGATGGAGGTGTGTCGCATGCGTAACACACCCATCGTTACCTTTATCAACAAGCTGGACCGCGAAGGTCTTGATCCGCTTGAGTTGCTTGCCGATATCGAAAACAAATTACAGATCGAGTGCGTGCCGATGTCCTGGCCGATTGGTATGGGTAAATCCTTCAAGGGTGTTTTCAACCTGTATAAGAATGAGTTGAACCTGTTTACACCATCGGCTTCAACCCGACATGCCGATGCCGTGCATATCGAGGATTTGAGCGATCCCAGGCTTGATGAGTTGCTTGGTTCGCAGGCCGCTGATGAGTTGCGCGATGGTGTTGAGCTGATGCAGGGGGCGGCGATTCCGTTTGATCGGGAGCAGTTCCTTAATGGCGGCCAAACCCCGGTGTTTTTCGGCAGTGCGGTCAATAATTTTGGTGTGCGTGAGTTGCTTGATGCCTTTGTCGAACTGGCACCGGCGCCGGGTCCGCGTGCGGCGGCCGAGCGGATGGTTGAGCCGGATGAAAAGGATTTTTCGGCTTTTGCCTTCAAGATTCAGGCAAATATGGATCCGGCGCACCGCGACCGCATTGCCTTCTTTCGCATCTGTTCCGGTAAGTTTTCGCGTGGCATGACCGTGCGGCATCACCGCATCGGCAAGGATGTGAAGCTGGCCAATGCCACCATCTTTATGGCGCAGGACAGGGCGCATGTCGAGGAAGCCTACGCCGGCGATATCATTGGTATCCATAACCACGGTACCATTCGCATCGGGGACACCTTTACCAGCAAGGAACCGCTTAAATTCACCGGTATACCTAATTTCGCACCGGAGATGTTCCGTCGTATCCGTCTGAATGATCCGATGAAGCGCAAGCAACTGCACAAGGGGCTGATGCAGCTTTCCGAGGAAGGGGCGGTGCAGGTGTTCAGAACGGTGCTGACCGGCGATTACCTGCTGGGTGCGGTGGGTGTGTTGCAGTTCGATGTGGCCGTGGCCCGGTTGAAGGCGGAGTACAACGTTGATGCCGATTATGTCGGCACTGATTTCAAGTTGGCCCGTTGGATCAAATGTGACAATGCTGCCAAGCTCAAGGAGTTCGAACGCGTGTTTGCTGCGAGTCTGGCGCTTGATTCGGACGATAGTCTTGCCTATCTCGCCCCCGATGCCTGGAAGTTGCGTTATACCGAAGAGCAGTGGCCCGAAGTGAAGTTTTTCAAGACACGGGAAAATCTGTGAGTATCAAGCCGTTCAATTTTGCTGCCACACCGCACATCCATTTTGGTGCAGGTCAGCGCGCGCGCCTGAAAGAGCTGGCCGGAACATTTGCTCAGGGAGGCAATAATCGACTGTTGCTGCTAACCGGCGGGCAATCATTCGATGACTCTGCCATGTGTCAGGCCTTGTGGGATGATCTTTCGGCAGGCTTTGATGTGCAGCGTCTGCGCGTAGCGGGCGAGCCCTCGCCGGCCCTGATTGATGCGGCTGTGACCGAATATCATGCCTTCAATCCTTGTTGCGTGATTGCCATTGGCGGTGGCAGCACTGTGGATGCTGCCAAGGCCATCGCAGGTCTTTTGCCGCTAGGTGAATCAGTGATGGAATATCTTGAAGGGGTGGGCAAGGGACGTACGTATTGTGGCCCGGCGACACCCTTTATCGCTGTGCCGACCACGGCCGGAACGGGCGGTGAAACAAGCAAGAATGCTGTGCTTTCGGTGATCGGTGAGCATGGGTACAAGAAATCGTTTCGCGACGAGATGCTGGTTGCCCGGCACATTATTCTTGACCCGGAATTGACCCTTTCCTGTCCTCCCGAGCTTACCGCCGCATGTGGTATGGATGCCTTTACCCAGTTGCTTGAGTCGTATGTTTCCAGTCGCGCGAATCCGATGACCGATGCACTGGCTTTAAGTGGTATGCAGATGGTACGTGATCATCTGCTGACAGCAGTGGAACAAGGCGAACGGATTGAGGCGCGCAGCGCCATGCTTTATGCATCGTCTCTCTCCGGCCTGACTTTGGCCAATGCAGGGCTGGGCAGCGTACACGGTCTGGCATCGCCACTGGGTGCATTCTTCCCGATTCCGCACGGTGTGGTCTGCGGTACGCTGCTGCATGCGGCGACACAATTGAACATATCTGCCATGCAGTCCAGAGAGCCGGGCAATCCGGCACTGGGTAAATATGCTGAAGCAGGGCGTTTATTGGTTGATGATGCAATGATGCCTGATGATGTCGCACTTGATGCTTTGCTTGCTGTGCTTGAAGGATGGTGCGAGGGCTTGAAGATGAAACGGCTGGGTGAATACGGGGTTGCTCAGGACGATATTCCGCGCATTGTAGCAAACAGCCGTGGCAACAGCATGCAGACCAATCCCATTGTGTTAAGCGACGAGGAAATCGCCGGACTTATCAGCTGTCGGCTTTAAGACCGCCGGAGCTTGTGATGACAGGTTGCTCTTTATCGTTTTCGCTAGGGGTGTCGTCGTCAATCAGCACACCCCATGCATCACGCAGGTATTCATAAGCTGACCACAGGGTGAGCAGAGCGGCTATCCACAGCAGGACAATGCCTGTCAGGTGCATATTGATGCCAAAAACCGTGATATGCAGAAGCAGGCAGACAACCGCCACCATCTGCACGGCAGTTTTCCATTTCGCCAGTGAAGAGACATGAACAATGCTGGAAACCTGCGCCAGCCATTCGCGCAGTGCACTGATTACGATCTCACGACCAATGATGATGGCGGCCAGCAGGGCAGGAGCACGATCGGCTTCCACCAGCAGGACGAGGGCTGTGGCGACGAGCAACTTGTCGGCTACAGGATCAAGGAAGCGCCCAAAGGCCGTGATCTCGTTGCGACTGCGGGCCAGATAGCCGTCCAGCCAGTCGGTGGCTGAGGCAAGTCCGAACAATGCTGCAGCCAGAACATAACCTGCTTTCCCCGGAACGTAAAAGGCAATCGCAAGCAGAGGAATCAGCAGTACGCGAGAAACAGTCAGTTGATTGGAAAGCGTCCAAGTCATGCCCGCTATTGTTGACGTATGAGGCTCGGGGGTAAAGGGGTAAAATTATCTGCGTGAGGGTATCGTTCGAAACATTATTCCTGACAGTTGGGCAGAGAAATTGCCTGAAGGGCTTGTGTTTCAAGGGCTAAGCCGAGTTGTCCACAATGCCTGTGGATAACTTGCTGAATAACTTTTGCTAAATCCATACGTGACAGGCCGGACTCATATTTGTTAAGTGGGGATTAAAATTTAGTCATTACAAAAAAAATATATTAAACAATCAGTTGTATAATAATGTTAATGTTATGGATTCATATCCTTGGCGAAATCACATGAACATTTATAACGCATGCGGGATGGTGGATAAGTCTGAATGAGATGCAGCATAAAGGGCTTGAAACGGGGCTGCACAACCCTTTGCAACTATTCCGTCAGCGTATTCATTTGTCGCAAGGCTTCATAAGCAACGATGGCACAGGCGGAAGAAAGATTCAGTGAGCGAACCGGGGCATCGTGGCGCATGGGAATGCGCAGCGGGCTGATCTCATTTAACACATGCTCGGGCAGACCACGTGATTCCGGTCCCATGACCAGAACATCACCGGGGGAGAACCGTGTCTGCCAGATTGTTTGTCCTGCTTTGGTACTCAGTCCGTACCAGTTGTGATCCTTCAGTGTATGCCGAACCTCAGCCCAGTCCTTGTACTCCCGAACATTCAGGTAAGGCCAGTAGTCCAGTCCGGCCCGCTTGAGTTGCTTGTCGTCAATTGTAAAGCCCAGCGGGTGCACCAGATGCAGGTGGATGCCCGTGCAAGCGCAGAGGCGGGCGATATTTCCAGTATTGGGCGGTATCTCCGGTTCGAAGAGGACGAGATTCAGGTCTGCATTCATGCGCTTGCACGATGCCGACGGATGGAGGCATTCGCAAGGGGTGAGTCATGCGGACTTGTTCCGCATGATGAGGGGAAAGCGTTTTTCCCCTATGTATTCAGACAGCGCAGAGACGGGCGATATTGCCTGTGTTAGGCGGTATCTCCGGTTCGAAGAGGACGAGGTTCAGGTCTGCATTCATGCGCTTGCACGATGCCGACGGATGGAGGCATTCGCAAGGGGTGAGTCATGCGGACTGGCTTGATGCATCTATGGCGCATGCCGAGGGGAGAGCGATATCTCCCGATTGGTCTTGCACAATAAACCTGCAATGTTTGCGGATGCATCGGCCGGACATGCCGGTTAGAGTGCGGCCACATGTTTACCGGCATTATTCAGGATGTGGGATGCATCTCGTGTATCAGGCACGAGCAGGCACAAGCCCATTTCAGTATTTCAACCTCGTTGGATACATCCAACTGGCATATCGGCGATTCCATTGCCGTGGATGGCTGCTGCCTGACGGCAACCACTATTTGTTCTGACAGTTTTGATGTCACCTTGTCGTTGGAAACGCTTAAATTGACCGTATTTGCTTATGCAGAGGAAGGACGCAGGGTCAATCTTGAGCCTGCACTGCGCATGGGTGATGCGCTCGGCGGGCATATGGTCAGCGGCCATGTGGACGGTCTTGGCAGGCTGGAAGAACTGAAAGAAATCGGTGAGCACCGTTTTATGCGCTATTCTCTGCCTAAAGAGTTGTTGCGCTATGTGGTGCACAAGGGCTCGGTGGCAGTGAATGGTGTAAGCCTGACAGTGAACGAGGCCGATGATCACGGCTTTACCGTGAACCTCATTCCGCATACGCTGGCGAACACCAACCTCGGCGATCTGAAGGCGGGTGATGCCGTCAATATTGAGACCGATCTGCTCGGACGCTATGTCGAACGTTTGATGGCACAACAAGGACAACCGGCACAGCCGGAACAATCAGGAGAACTTACAGGATGAAGCTGGCCAGTTGTGAAGAGCTGATTGAGGAATTGCGCGCCGGTCGCATGATTATCCTCGCCGATGATGAAGATCGGGAAAATGAGGGCGATCTGGTGATGGCGGGCGAGTGGGTCACCCCCAAAGCCGTTAATTTCATGGCCACCCATGCGCGTGGCCTGATTTGTCTTGCCCTGACTGAGGAGCAGGTAACGCGCCTGAATATTCCGCTGATGGTCAAGGACTCGAATGCTAAATTCAAATCTGCATTCACCGTGTCCATTGAGGCAGCTGAAGGTGTGACAACAGGGATTTCCGCCTTTGACCGTGCGCATACTATTCGCGTGGCTTCCAGTGAGAATTCCGGGCCGACCGACGTGGTCAGCCCAGGGCACATCTTTCCGCTGATGGCCCAGAAGGGCGGTGTGCTGGTGCGCGCCGGGCATACCGAGGCCAGTATCGATCTGGTGAACCTTGCCGGATTAAAGCCGGCGGGCGTGATCTGCGAGATCATGAACGAGGACGGCAGCATGGCACGCATGCCGGAACTGATGGAATTTGCTCTGAAACATAACCTGAAGGTGGGCTGTATTGCCGATATCATTCGCCATCGCCTGAAGCATGATTCATTGGTCAAACGCGAAGTTGAGGTGCGCCTGCCGACCGAATTCGGTGATTTCCGTATGGTTGGATATTCCAATGTCGTCGATAAGGCTGAGCATGTGGCCCTGGTCATGGGCGAGCCGGATGGTGACACGCCTTGTCTGGTGCGCGTGCACTCCGAATGCCTGACTGGCGATGTGTTTACCTCGCGGCGTTGCGATTGTGGTTCGCAGCTGCATGCTGCGATGCGGCAGGTGGCTGAGGCCGGCTGCGGTGTGATTCTTTATCTGCGTCAGGAAGGCCGTGGTATCGGCCTGTTCAACAAGCTCAAGGCCTATAAATTGCAGGATGCCGGGCACGATACGGTGGATGCGAACAAGAAACTCGGTTTTCGTGCCGATCTCAGGGATTATGGTATCGGTGCACAAATCCTGCGCGATCTGGGTCTGCGCAAGCTGAATCTGCTGACCAACAACCCGAAGAAGATTGTCGGGCTCGATGGTTACGGCCTGGAGGTTTGCGAACGTGTGGCACTGGAAGTTGGTGCGCATGATGAAAATATCGGATACCTGACCACCAAGCGAGACAGAATGGGTCATTTGCTGGATATGAAGAGGGAGCGCGAATGAGCCTGGATGCACCACAACTGGCCGGGAGCGTGGATGCCAGTGGTATGCACATTGGCGTGATTGTCAGCCGTTTCAATGAGGATATTACCGATGCATTGCTCGATGGGGCCAGATCAGCCCTGCTGGAGCACGGCGCTGAAGAGTCGGATATCCATATTGTGCTTGTGCCCGGTGCGCTGGAGATCGGCACCATAGCTGCGCGCATGGCGGATAGCGGGCGCTATGATGCACTCGTTTGCTTGGGCTGCGTGATTCGTGGCGGCACCGCACATTTCGAACATGTTTGCCGGGTGTCGATGGATATGATTGCTGCTGTGGCAGCACGTGGAGATATCGGCGTCGGTAACGGTGTATTGACCGTTGATACCCATGAACAGGCCGTCGAGCGCATTGGTGGCGCACATGGTCACAAGGGTGCCGAGGCGGCCCTGACCGCAGTGGAAGTCGCAAATCTGTTGCGGCAATGGGAGGCCTGATGGCAAATCGGCATAAGGCAAGACAATCAGCTCTGGAAACTCTGTATGCATGGCATAGTGCCGGGCAGGATGGCGCAGCCATTCCCGGGCTGCTGGCCGGTCGCCTGGTTGAAGAAGACCGTGGCGATCAGGATAAGGATTATCTGCGCGAGATGGTGCTCGGTGTAGTTGAGCAGGTGGATAAGATCGATGAGATGATCTCCGGTGCGGTACGCGGGCGCAGCCTGAAAAGTATCGCACATGTGGAGCATAATGTGCTGCGTTTGGCCATCTGGGAGATGATGAACCGGATGGAGATTCCCTACCGGGTGATTATCAATGAGGCGCTTGAACTGACCAAGGCCTATGCCGATGAGCCGGGGCGTTCCTTTGTGAATGGCGTGCTGGATGGTTTGTCAAAGAATCTGCGTAAGCAGGAAAGCGGCAGCAAGAAGCGATAACAGGATGCAGGGCAGTACCGGCATCAGGTCATGGTATCAATGAGCGAATTCGATCTGATCGATCACGCCTTCCGGGCCAAACTTCCTTTTAAACATTCCCTGACCACAATTTCCGGCGGCGACGATGCGTCCGTGCATAGCGTGCCCGATGGTTACGAACTCGTTGTCAGCACAGATATGTCGCTGGCCGGGGTGCACTGGCCGCACAATTTCCCACTTGAACATGCCGCCTGCCGGGCGGTGAATGCCGCCCTTTCCGATCTGGCTGCCATGGGTGCACAGGCCTGCTGGGTTTGGGTCTGTGCTGCGCTGTGTGATGCAGCAGCTGCCGAGATGATGGGCGATGGCATCGCCACAGCGCTTAATGAAAGCGGCATTGAACTGGCGGGCGGGGACACTGTAAAAGCGAAGGACAACAGTCTGGCGGTGACGGTTGCCGGTGTTCTGCCCAAGGGCACGGCCATGCGCCGCGATGCGGCGCAGGATGGCGATGATATCTGGTTGTGCGGCGAGTTGGGATTCGCGGCGCAAGCCCTGCGCCAATGGCAGCAGGGGGATTCATGTGCACAGACGATGCAGGCTTTCAGCTATGTGCAGCCGCGTCTCGCCGAGGGTATAGTCCTGCGTCAGGGCGGGGTGCGCTGCTGCATTGATGTCAGCGACGGTCTGCTGGCCGATAGCGAGCATTTGGCCGAGGCCTCCGGCGTGGGTATGGAAATCGAGCTTTCCCTGATTCCCTCATTCAAGCATCTTGAACAGTTGCTGGGTAAGGACGACGCGGCCAATCTTGTGCTGACTGGTGGCGAGGATTACGCCCTTGTCTGTACAGCGCCCGTTGCCTTGCGTGATACGCTTTTACCGTTAGCTGTACGCATTGGTCGATGCAGGTCTGGCAAAGGGGTGCGTGCGATGCTTGATGGTCTTGAGCTGAATATTACACAACGAGGGTTTGATCATTTTGCCTAGTCCGGAACTTTTACCCAGAACGCTTGGTCTGGCGCGCCTTATTGCGGCCGGTTTTGGTAGCGGCTGGTTGCCCAAGGCGCCCGGCACCTTCGGCAGTCTGGTAGCACTACTGCCGGCATGGTGGATGCTTGCCACGTATGGTCTTCCCGGGCTGTTGGGCATGTTTCTGCTTTTTATCCCGCTGGCCTGCTGGTCCACCTTTATTGCCTTGCCGCATCTGGCCGACAAGGATCCCGGCTGGGTGGTGATTGATGAATGGCTGGGGCAATGGTTGACCCTGATGCTTGCCGTTCCTCTGTTGGGGGTAACTTGGTGGTCCTTTGTCTTTGCCTTTGCTGCTTTCCGCCTGTTTGATATCTGGAAACCGGGCCTGATTCGAAGAGTCGAGCATTTGGGGCCTGCATGGTGGTCGATTCATGCCGATGATTTGCTGGCGGCAGTGTATGCGGGCTTAAGTCTTGGGGCCGGGCATCTTGTGCTGCTACAGACCGGGTTGCTGACATGAACGGTACTGCATTGCGCGCGCAACTGGTGCTTAGCGAGGCCGGTCTGGCTTCACTGTTTGCCGCAGGCATCACGCAAGGTTGGCTGAAGGCATGGCTGCAGTCTGCCGGCGCACAATCGGTGGATGTCTGCATGCTGGAGCAGGAGGCATGGAAACGTGCCGCCGACTGGCATGTGTTTTTCGCCTCCGAGGCCGAATTGTTGCGTGTAGCATTGCATTTCGGACGTCGTATTCAGGCGAGTGACGACGGCACGCTTGGCCTGCTCGGCATCACTCCCTTTGCCCTCGAAAACCCAACGCGTCATGCTTGGTCTTTCAGGAATAGCCCCGCTCCTTCGCGCGTGCTCCTGCTGCCGCTTGGCGATATCGCTTTTGACCGGCAACTCTGGCTGAATCTGTTGAATGATGCGCAACCGCTGTCGCCGCTTTATGTATCCCTTTTGGAGACAGGCGATGCACCGACCTGTACATGCCCATTGGAAGCCGGTCTTTGCGCCTCATCCATGGCTCCGGAGGATGATTCCAAACTGCTCAACGATGGTGGTTATCTGCCTGAAGAGTCGCTGATGCAGGCACTCAGATCGCGTGGTCTGAAGGTACGTTTTGCCGAGTCGTGCACGGCAGGGGGCATGGCCGAGCGTCTGAGCCGCCTGCCGGGTTCTTCCGAGGTGCTGGATTGTGCTTGGGTGACCTATAGCAATGAAGCCAAGCAGCGCCTGCTTGGTGTGTCGGGTAAATTGCTTGAGAAGTACGGTGCAGTCAGCCGCGAGGTGGCCGAGGCGATGGCCAGGGCTGGAAGCGATGCGACACATGCCTGTGTTGCGGTCAGCGGTATTGCCGGACCCGGCGGCGGCAGTGAGGACAAGCCGGTAGGTACCGTGTGGATTGCAGCGGCCTTGCCCGATGGTACCGTGCACAGCGCCTGTCATCATTTTCCCGGTTCGCGAGCCGAGGTGCGCAACAGGACGGTGGTGCATGCCCTGCATTTGTTGTGTGGTTGCCTGCAAGAAACGAATCTGGAACAATTCACTCCGAATTAATAATTTGATGTATAGATTGGCGGCTGCATGATGTATCTGCCAATAAAATGAACAGGGTTGAGGCCCAAGGAGCTTAAATGAGTCTTCAGTTAACCGAGTCGGCCGCAGGGAAAATTCATAGCCTGCTTGAGCAGCAGGGCAACGATGCCCTGCATCTGCGCATCTTCGTATCCGGTGGCGGTTGCTCCGGCTTCCAGTATGGCTTTACCTTTGATGAAGAGGTGAAGGTGGATGATACCGTGGTTGAATCGCAGGGCGTCAAGTTGCTCGTCGATGCCATGAGCCTTGATATGCTCAAGGGTGCCGAGGTCGATTATCAAACCTCGCTGCAGGGTGAGTCTTTCGTGATCCGCAATCCCAATGCCGCTTCGAGTTGCGGTTGCGGCAAATCCTTCACCCCGGCCGAGAGCAGCACAGGCTGCGCCAACGCCGGTTACTGATGTCTCTGGGCGCATCAACATTGCGGAGCCTTCGGGCTCCGTTTTTTTATAGCCCGTTTGATTGTGATGCATTTTCTTATGGGACAGAGGGCGTAGCATTGCGTCATGGTTGAATTCGCACTACAGGTCAAAGGGCTCACCAAAAGCTATGCCAACGGCAAGCAGGCGCTCAAAGGCGTCAGTCTTGAGGTGCCTGCCGGTTCTTTCTATGCCCTGCTCGGCCCGAATGGAGCAGGCAAGAGCACGCTGATCAATATACTTGCCGATATCGTGCGTCCGGGCGAAGGCTCGGCCACCCTGTTCGGCCATGATCTGTTTGCCGATAGGGCATGGTGCAAGCGGCGCATGGGCGTGGTGCCGCAGGAGGTGGCCTTCGACCCCTTTTTCAATCCGCGCGAGGTGCTGAAAATCAGCAGCGGCATGTTCGGCGTAAAGCCCGATATGGCATGGATCGATGAATTGCTGGCCCGCCTCGAATTGACCGAACATTGCGGCAAGAACACACGTCAGCTTTCCGGCGGCATGCGTCGCAGGCTTTTGGTGGCACAGGCGCTGGTGCACAAGCCGCCGCTGGTTATCCTCGATGAGCCGACAGCCGGTGTGGATGTGGAGTTGAGAAGGCGTTTGTGGGATTTCATGCGTGAGCTCAATGCCGCAGGGACCACCATCCTGCTCACCACGCATTATCTCGAAGAGGCCGAAGAGCTTTGCGATCACGTAACCATTGTGGACAAGGGTAAAGTTGTGGCGGATCGCCCGATGCGCGAGCTGATGCGCGAGGTGGCAGGGCGTTATCTGTGGCTGAGTTATGGCGAGAGCTTTGTGCTCAGCGAGGATGATGAAGTGGCGCTTGCCGCTTTCCAGCCGCGCACCAATGGCAGGGGTGTGAGCCTGACGCTGCGCCATGTCGAGGGCGCAGCGTCCAGTTTTCATGCAGCCTATGAGGCAGCGGTGACGCGTTTCGGCCCGCCGCAGGATGCAGGGATCCGTCAGGAAGATCTGGAGGATGTATTCATCCGCCTGACCCATGAACATGACGAACAACCCAATGCGGACCAAACCAAGGTGAACGCCTGATGTGGCCGGTAAATCCCAGAGGTTGCTGGACGCTGTTTGTGCGCGAGTCACATCGCTTTATGAAGGTGAAGATGCAGACCATCGTGGCCCCGGCGTTGACTGCGGTTCTTTATCTGATGGTTTTTCACTATGCGATGGGCGAGCGCAGCGTGCCGGGCTTATCCGTGCCGTATTTCGATTTCCTGATTCCGGGCCTGGTGATGATGTCGATGCTTCAGAATGCCTTTGCCAACACCTCAAGCTCCATCATTGTGGGTAAGGTAATGAATGTGCATATCTATCTGCTGATGGCTCCGCTTTCCGCCATTGAGGCCATCGCCGCATTCCTCGCCGCCGCCGTGCTGCGTGCGTTGATTGTTGCCGCCGTGCTGCTGGCCGTGCTTGCACCGTTTTCCTCGCTAGGTTTTCAGCATATCGGACTGATCCTGTTCTACGGTGTGTGTGGCAGCATCCTGATGGGTGGATTTGGCATCATCGGCGGTATGTGGTCGAAGAAATTCGATGATATGGCGCTGATCAGTAATTTCCTGATCATGCCGCTGACCTTCTTATCCGGTGTGTTCTATTCGGTGAAACAGTTACCGCCGCTCTGGCAGCAAATAAATGCCTTCAATCCCTTCTTCTACCTGATCGATGGATTCCGCTACGGCTTTATCGGTGTCGGTGACACCAACCCCATGACAGCCATCTGGGTGGTACTTACAGCAACCATCGTCTGCATGGTCGCATGCTGGTATCTCTGGCTTATCGGCTGGAAGCTGAAGGAATAAGCTGAAAGGGCTCAGCCCTTTCTAAGAATCCCTGCCGAACAGATCGCGCGTGTAGACCTTGTTGGCGACATCCGCCAGAGCATCGGACATGCGATTGGCAATAATCACATCGGATTCTTTCTTGAAGGCATCGAGATCCCTGATGACGCGGGATTTGAAGAACTCATCTTCCTCCATTGCAGGTTCGTAAATAATCACTTCAATACCCTTGGCCTTGATGCGTTTCATGATTCCCTGAATGCTCGATGCGCGGAAGTTATCAGAGCCAGCCTTCATGATGAGTCTGTAAACACCCACCACATGCGGGTTCTTTTTGATGATATCGCTGGCAATGAAATCCTTGCGCGTGGTGTTCGCCTCAACGATGGCGTGCATCAGGTTCTGCGGCACATCCCGGTAGTTAGCCAGTAGCTGTTTGGTATCCTTGGGCAGGCAGTAGCCGCCATAGCCGAACGAAGGATTGTTGTAATGGCTTCCGATGCGCGGATCAAGGCACACACCCTCAATGATCTGGCGTGTATCCAGCCCGTGCGTGGCTGCATAGGTATCAAGTTCATTGAAGTAGGAAACCCGCATGGCGAGATAGGTGTTGGCAAACAGTTTGATGGCCTCGGCCTCGGTGCTGTCGGTAAAGAGTACGTCAATATTCTGTTTGATAGCCCCTTCCTGGAGCAGGTCGGCAAAGACTCGCGCCCGTTCCGAGCGCTCCCCGACCACGATGCGGGAGGGGTGAAGGTTGTCATATAGTGCCATGCCTTCGCGCAGAAACTCCGGGCTGAAGATGAGATTGTCGCAGGCAAACTTTTCCCTTGTCGCAGCCGTGTAGCCGACCGGAACGGTGGATTTGATCACCATGACCGCACTCGGATTGGCTTGTATTACATCCTGAATCACAGCCTCGATGGAACGCGTGTTGAAATAATTGGTCACCGGATCGTAGTCGGTTGGTGTGGCGATGATGACGAAATCCGCGCCCTTGTAGGCTTCCTTCTTGTCCATTGTGGCACGAAGATTCAATGCCTTGGTTTGCAGGTATTCCTCGATCTCCTTGTCTTCGATGGGAGATTGCTTGCGGTTGAGCATCTCAACCTTCTCGGCAATGATATCCAGCGCAACGACCTCATGGTGCTGGGCCAGAAGCACGGCATTGGACAGCCCGACATAGCCGGTTCCTGCAATTGCTATTTTCATGGTATTTCTCCCTTGCCGGATGGGCGCTGAGGCGGATGGCGGCATGTTTTCCTAGCTTTGCGGAAGTGTATGCATATTTCCCTAATCGGCAAATACAACACGGGCACGCACCCGTCGAGAAATGCCGGTCTTGTCGTCAGGGTGTTTTTTCTTTGCAATCGACGCCAATCTCACCAGCATTGGCGATATGAGTCAGCAATCGAAAAGCAAGGCGAAACGGAAAACCTCGGCGTGGTATCAGCGGCATGCGAATGACCCGCATGTGAAACGTGCGCAGGCCGAGGGCAAGCGTTCTCGCGCCGCATTCAAGCTCACCGAAGTGCTGGAGAAGAATCAGTTGCAGATCAAACGCAATGCGGTGATTGTCGATCTGGGCTGCGCGCCCGGATCGTGGTGCGAGGAACTGGTGCAACGGGTTGGTGAGACCGGGTTGGTGATCGGCGTGGATTTATTGGATATGCAGCCGGTCAGCCGGGTGACGTTTATCCAGGGCGATTTCACCGAAGCCAAGACGCTGGCTGAGGTGAGCGAGGCCGTCGGTGAGCGTCGCGTGGATATGGTGGTGTCCGATATGGCACCGGAGATGAGCGGCAACAAGCTGGTGGATCAGGCGCACACCATCGGCCTGAACGATGAGACCCTGAGCTTCGCGGTGAATCATTTGCGCGAGGGAGGCAATCTGCTGCTCAAGACCTTTATGGGCGATGGCTTCGATGCCTTCAGGAAAGAAATGACCGGTTGGTTTGCCAAGATGAAGATCGTCAAGCCTGCAGCCAGCCGCAAATCATCCAGCGAAATCTACCTGCTTGGAACGGGCTTCAGGCGTCCTAACCCCTAGGTTTAAGCACCAAGGTATCTGGTGAATTTCGTTTGCGAAAGAGAATATCCCCTGGGGGACGAAGACACAAAGTTAAGACAAGGTCGTCATGCCTGCGTGGAAATGACAATAATTGATGGTTTACCTTTGTGTCTTCGTGTCTTTGTGGTGAAAGGATTTTAGTGCTTTGAATTATCCATGCTGCGAATGATCTCACCCATATTACGCAGCACAAAAGCCATTAGCTTCATGGCGATGTCGGCATGGTTCTGCATCAGCCACTGGAACTTTTCACAGGTTATTTTGTAAACCTCGCAGGGTTGCTCGGCATATACATCGGCAGAGGCCGGCTCATCGCCGAAAAAGCTCATTTCCCCAAATGTTCGGCTGTGTGAGTTTTTGTTCAGGGTGGCGAGGTGAAAGTTGTTCTTGTGCACAATGCGCAGGCTGCCGGAATGCAGCACGTATAGACTGCGCACCGATGTGCCTTGATGAATAATCGGCATGTCTTTGAGCACAAACTCGGACTCAAAGGCTGTCGCAAGAATTCCCCTTTGTTCCTTGTTCAGTGCTTGAATGCGTAATTTCTCGGCCAGCCAGTCAATATTCACTTGCATATCGTCCCTCCAAAGACCTTATTCTAGACCATTGTCATGTACCTGCACGCGGTATGCAGGGCAATTTCCAAAGGTCTTGGAAGAAAAATACGCATGGCATCGCCATGGGTCGCCAAATCTTGTGCTGCGCTTACATCTTATGCTAAATTGCGCTCTCGTATTTTTAATAGACGAGGGAGATTCGAATCATGGCCGAGACCAAGCAGAAGCAGGGAAAAATCGTAAGAACCATCAAGACGCACAACGATGTCTTTGAAGGAACCGCATACAAGAAACAGAACAATGGGTTGCGCATGGCGCTTTTTTATTCGAGCTGTGCCCTTGTGCTTGTGCTTGCCTCGTATGGTGGCCTTTACGTTGAGAGGGGCAATCTGCATGACGGCGTGTTGAAGAATGATGCTGCGACGATGGTCGACGGTATTAATTTCGACAAGACGAATCGCACCATTCTCGGTCAGATGCCCGGCATTCTGGACAATGTGGTCAAGGACCCGAACGACAAGTATGCGGCCTCTATGGATGTGGTGGTAACCAGTCCAAAGTTGCAGATAACGACCGACAACCTGGTCGATTTGCTGATCAAGGCCGGGTTTGTCAAAAAGACAATGAATGGTCTTGAGTATACTGATTTTTCCTGGAAAACAAAAAACTGGTCCTACAGCCATCTGTCGGTGGATTTGACCAGCAAGGAAAATCCCGAAGACGTCCTGACCCTGAATATCGCCAAGGACGGCAGCCTGCTGATCTGGCGTGTGGTCGGGGTGTTCATGTCCAAGCCGCTGCTGGACAGAATGCTGGAATAGGCGCGTTATCGCCTCGCTTGCGGGGCGCTGAATCATCAAGGAGGGCTGCCTGCTGGCAGCCCTCTTTTTTTATGCTGTCCAATGGTTAGTTTGAGGCCATGCGATTATTTGCCGCTGTTGATGTGCCTGAAGATATTCGTCAGGAAATAGCCGCGTGGTGGGCGGCGGCCTGTGTTCACCTGCCTGCTGGCGACTGGCGCGATGTCGCTGTGCGCAACTGGCATGTCACGCTGGCTTTTTATGGCGAGGTGAGAGGAGACGAGGTGGATGATCTGGCGGAAGCTCTGGCCGACTGTGCAGCCACGGCATCTCCGTTGATTTTGCGAACCGGTGCTTGCGGGGTGTTTCCCAATGCCTCCCGGCCGCGCGTTTTCTGGGGCGGTGTCGGGTCTGTGGATGGAGCAAAAGACCTTGCATATCTTGCCCGTTGTTGCCGTCTGGCGGGGCATGTTACGCTTCGCAAACATACCGCCAAGGAAGCGCCATTTCGCGGCCATATTACATTGGCCCGTGCACTTCCGGATGCTGCGCCGCTGGGGGGAGAAGTCTGGCAGTCATTGCCCGATTTACCGGTGCTTGAATGGACCGTCGGTGCTGTCAGCCTGTACGCCTCTCAATTAAGGCCGCAGGGGCCGATCTACCGGCTTGTGGAAGCTTTTGAATTCAAGGGGAATCATCATGTCAGATAAATCCAAGGCGCTGGATAGCGCCCTAAGTCAGATTGAACGCCAGTTCGGCAAGGGAACGGTGATGCGGCTCGGCGAGCAGGCACACGTTTCTGTGGATGTGATTCCGAGCGGTTCGCTGGCTCTGGATGCAGCTCTCGGCGTGGGCGGTTATCCGCGCGGCCGGGTGGTGGAAATCTACGGACCGGAATCCTCCGGCAAGACCACGTTGGCCCTGCATGCAGTGGCCGAGGCGCAGAAAAAGGGCGGCACCTGTGCCTTTATCGATGCCGAGCATGCGCTTGATCCGGTTTATGCCGCCAATCTCGGCATTAATGTGGATGAACTGCTAATCAGTCAGCCGGATTCAGGCGAACAGGCACTGGAGATCGTCGATATGCTGACCCGCTCAGGTGCAGTGGATATTATCGTTGTCGACTCCGTGGCAGCCCTGACTCCGAAAGCTGAGATCGATGGCGAGATGGGCGATTCGCACATGGGCTTGCAGGCCCGATTGATGAGCCAGGCCCTGCGCAAGCTGACCGGTTCGATTAATCGCTCCGGCACCATGGTGCTGTTCATCAACCAGATTCGCATGAAGATCGGTGTGATGTTCGGCAATCCAGAAACGACCACCGGCGGTAACGCGCTGAAATTCTATGCCTCGGTGCGCCTCGATGTTCGCCGCACCGGTTCCATCAAGAAGGGCGATGAGGTGCTGGGCAACGAAACCCGCGTGAAGGTGGTGAAAAACAAGGTAAGTCCACCATTCCGTCAGGCTAATTTCTCCATCATGTACGGTGAAGGTATCTCCCATGCCGGCGAGGTGCTGGATATGGGCGTGGAGCATGATCTGGTGAACAAGAGCGGTGCCTGGTATGCCAAAGGTAACGAGCGCATCGGGCAGGGACGCGAGAATGCTATTCAGTATCTCAAGGACCATCCCGAGATGATGGCTGAAGTCGAGGCAGATATTCGCGCCAAATTGGGCTTGAAGGCTGCTGCGGAGCAGGCCGCCAGAGCATCGGCGAACAAACCTGCCGCCAAACCCGCCGCCGAATAGGTTTTTCCGGACTCCTCTTTGGACAAAACAGAGCTGGCCGCATATGCCTGTGCGGTGCGGGCACTGGGCAGGCGTGAACATTGTGCTGCCGAGTTGCGTGCCAAGCTGCGGCAGCGCGACTATGCCGATGAAGTGATTGCGACGGTGATCGCGCGCCTGCAGGACGAGGGTTACCTGAGTGAAGCGCGTTTTGCCGAGGCATTCCTGCGCATGCGTATGCGAGGCGGAGAGTCCCCCTGGCTGGCGGCGCAGAAGGCGAGGCGTCGCGGGCTTGAAGAAGGGGCATTGCAGGATGCATTGCAGGCGGCGCAGGATGATTTTGATGCGCTTGCCGTGTGCCGCCAACTGATCAATCGGCGCGACCCGCAGGGTCTGCGCCATGAGGACGAGCGCATCTGGCAGCGGCATGCGCGATTTTTGCAGAACAAAGGCTTTGATGCTGCTACGATTCTGCGCGCCCTTAAGGAAAATAATGATGTACCCGTTGCGGAGGATTAGGTGAACACTTCGGAGATTCGTACCAGATTTCTCGATTATTTTGCAGGCAAGGACCATGCGGTTGTTGCCTCAAGCTCGCTTGTGCCACATGGCGACCCCACTCTGATGTTCACCAATGCAGGCATGGTGCAGTTCAAGCATGTCTTTCTCGGCAATGAATCGCGTCCCTATACTACCGCAACCAGCAGCCAGAAATGTGTGCGTGCCGGTGGCAAGCACAACGATCTGGAGAATGTCGGCCACACCGCACGCCATCACACCTTCTTTGAAATGCTGGGCAACTTCTCCTTCGGCGACTATTTCAAACAACAGGCGATTGCCTACGCCTGGGAATTCCTCACCGTCGAGATGAAGCTCGATGCTTCGCGTCTCTTTGTTACCGTTTTTGAAGAAGATGATGAGGCTTACGATATCTGGGCCAAAGAGGTGGGTATCCCGACCAGCCGTATCGCCCGCATCGGTGCCAAGGATAACTTCTGGTCGATGGGCGACACCGGCCCTTGCGGCCCATGCTCTGAAATCTTCTACGATCACGGCGAACATATCCCCGGTGGTCCTCCGGGCACACCGGATGAGGATGGCGACCGTTTCGTCGAAATCTGGAATCTGGTTTTCATGCAGTACGATCGCGACGAAGAGGGCAATCTGAATCCCTTGCCCAAGCCATCGGTGGATACCGGCATGGGTCTCGAGCGCATGGCGGCCGTCATGCAGGGCACGAATGACAACTACAGCATCGATCTGTTTAAAAAGCTGATTGCCGCGGCCTGCGATGTCACCGGCGTGAAATTCGGCGAGCATAAAGAGCAGGATGTTTCCCTGCGTGTGCTGGCCGATCATCTGCGTTCGGTTTCCTTCCTGATGGCCGATGGCGTGTTGCCCTCCAATGAGGGGCGCGGTTTTGTGCTGCGTCGCATTTTGCGTCGTGCCTGCCGTCACGGGCGTCTGCTGGGTATGAACGAGGCCTTTATCTATCGCCTGGTGGATACACTGGTACGCGAGATGGGCGGCCATTTCCGCGAGCTTGCCGAGGCACAGGGCAATATTGAGCAGGTGATTCGTATTGAGGAAGAGCGTTTCATCAAGACGCTGGACAAGGGATTGAAGCTGGTGGAGCAGGCGGTTGATGATGCCGGCGATGGCGGCACGATTCCGGGCAAGACCCTGTTCACCCTGTACGACACCTTTGGATTTCCTACTGATCTGACTGCAGACATCCTGAGAAACAGAAATGTTGCGCTGGATATGCCGGGTTTCGAGGCTTGCATGCAGGAGCAGCGTGAGCGTGCCCGTGCGGCATGGGGTGGAAGCGGCGAGTCTGCTATCCCCAAGGCATTGTTCGAATTGCGTGAGAAGCACGGGCCGACCGAGTTTCTCGGTTACACCACCCAGAAGGCCGAGGGCGTGCTTACCGGGCTTATCAAGGAAGGCAATGCTGTTGCCAGCCTTTGTGAAGGCGAAGAGGGCTGGCTGATTGCCAACCAGACTCCGTTTTACGGAGAGTCCGGCGGGCAGGTGGGTGATACCGGTGTAATTACTGCCGGTGATGCGACATTCCTTGTTTCTGACACGAAGAAGTTGCTTGCCGACCTGTTCGTGCATATTGGCAAGGTAAGCAAGGGCACAATCAAGAGCGGCGGCACGGCCCGTTTTGAGGTGGAAGGTGCACGGCGCGATGCAATCCGCCGCAATCATACCGCTACCCATCTGATGCATGCCGTGCTGCGCGAGGTGCTGGGTGAGCATGTGAAGCAGGCGGGTTCACTGGTTAATGCCGAGCGCCTGCGTTTCGATTTCTCGCACCATCAGCCTGTTTCCGCCAAAGAGAGGGCGGCGATTGAGGCAAAGGTGAATGCAGCCATCTGGGCCAACGATGTCGTGGATACCAAGCTGATGACGCAGGATGAGGCGATTGCCTCCGGTGCCATGGCACTGTTCGGCGAGAAGTACGGTGAAGAAGTCCGCGTTGTTTCGGCTGGCTTCTCCACTGAATTGTGCGGTGGCACGCATGTGTCGCGCACCGGTGATATCGGTCCGTTCCGTATTGTTTCCGAGGCCGGTATTGCTGCCGGTGTGCGCCGTATTGAGGGCATGACCGGTGAAGGGGCGTATAAGAGTTTTGTCGCTGATGTGGAGCACCTGAGTGAGGCTGCAGGGCATCTTAAGGTACGCCCCGCTGAGACATCCGATGCGGTTGTTGCACTGCAGGCGAAGTTGAAGGAGGCCGAGAAGGCACTGAGCAGCCTGCAGGCCAAGCAGTCCACCGGTATTCTCGATGATCTGATTGCCACGGCGGTTGATGTTGACGGCGTGAAGCTGCTTACTGCTGAGGTAAGCGGTGTAGCCGATTTTCGCGACTTCATGGACAAGGCCAAGGGCAAGATGAAATCCGGCGTGATTGTGTTCGGCATGAAGAATGGGCCGAAGGTGCAGTTGATTGCCGGTGTCACCCCTGATCTGCTTGGCAAATACCATGCCGGCAATATCGTGCGTGATGTAGCCATCATCTGTGGCGGCAAGGGCGGTGGCAAACCGGATATGGCCATGGCCGGTGGCACCGATGCATCCAAACTGAAAGAGGCTTTGGCGTCTGTTTCAGGCCTGTTGAAAGGATAAGTATTGAACGGCTGGGGGGTGTTTAATGAGCCGGTAGCCGTCGGACTGCTGCTCCTTGCGGCCCTTCTTACCATCGGCTGGTTGATCAGTTACAGCAAACAGAAGAAGGTCATCACAGGACTTGAAGAGCGCATTGCATTGCAGACAGGGGAGGCGACCAGCCTGCAGGTTAGTAATGCCCAACTCGGCGAGCGAGTGCAGAATGCTGAAAGGCAGATGCAGGAGTTAAATCAGAAAATCGCAAGCGATGCCGCTACGATTGATGTCCTGAATCGCGAACTATCCGACTATAAATCCAATATCAGAGAACTCGAAACCCGCATGGGCGAAGAGCGCAAGGCCGCCCTTGAGAAGCTGGCCTTGCTGGATGAGGCAAAGCAGAAGCTGGGCAACGAGTTCAAGCTGCTAGCCAATCAGATTTTCGAAGAGAAGGGAAAAGCCTTCTCGGAGCAGAACCGCAGCGGCATGGATGAAATTCTCAAACCGGTGCGCGAGCAACTTGGCGAGTTCCGCAAACGTGTGGACGAGGTACATCTCAACGACGCCAAGGATCGTGCCTCGCTCAAAGAGCATCTGGCCCAGCTGGAAAAGCTGAATCGCCAGATGTCCGAGGATGCTGTGGGGCTGACCCAAGCCCTGAAGGGTGAGAGTAAGACACAGGGTAACTGGGGTGAAATGATTCTGGAGCGCATTCTGGAAACATCGGGCCTGCGTGAGGGTCACGAGTTTCTGCGCGAGGATTCGACCACTATCGATGTGAATAAACGCCTGCGTCCGGACGTGATTGTGCGCATGCCGGGCGAGAAACACATCATCATCGATTCCAAGGTGTCACTGACCGATTACGAGCGTGCCGTCAGCGCCGTTGATGCCGGAGAGCGCAAGAAGCACATCAAGACGCATGTAAACAGCATGAAATCGCATATCAAAGGCCTTGCCGACAAGCATTATGCCCAGCTTCCCGGCCTGAACTCGCCGGATTATGTGTTGATGTTTATGCCCATCGAAGGGGCCTATATGATGGCCATTGAAGAAGATCAGGGCATCTTCGAGGCAGCTTTTGACAAGGGCGTTGCCGTGGTCACGCCATCCACCCTGTATGCAACCCTGAAACTGGTCGAGCAGTTGTGGCGCTACGAGCGGCAGAGCGAAAATGTGATCAAGCTGATTGATCGAGCCGGTAAGTTGCACGATAAGATGGCAAGCTTTGTCGAATCCTTTGAGGAGATCGGGACGCGTCTGGAGCAGGCTCAGAAGGCTTATGAGACCTCGTTGAACCGCATCAAGACCGGTCCCGGCAATGTGATCAATCAGATTTCCACGCTCGGCAGGCTAGCCGGAAAGACGCAGAAAGAGTTACCCAAGCATCTGACCGAGCCGGCGGCCCTTGCCGACCCATCAGATGACGTGGATGGATTCTGAATGTGGGTGATGTGTAAACGAGCGAATCGGGATTAACCCATGATCAAAATTCTGAATTATCTTTTTGAAGGTAAGCCCCGCGGCCTGATTTTCCTGTATAGCCTTGTGCTTGTTATATTCGACGGAGTCGTCGATTTTATGACCGGCTATGAATTAACCTATTTCATATTCTATGTGCTGCCCGTGATGCTTGCTGCCTGGTACGGCAACCGGGGCATGGGCTGGATTATTTCACTGCTCTCGGCCATGGTATGGCTCTTTGTCGACATTATTGATGCGCATCCCTATAGCCACGACTGGTATGCCTACTGGAACGGTGGGGTTCGTTTCTCCTTCTTCATCCTGATTACCAAGCTGATTACGGCAGTCCGCATGCGTCTGGAAATCGAGAAGACGCTGGCGCGCGTCGATCCACTGACGGATGCACCGAACAGACTGGCCTTCAGGGAGAAATGCGATGTGCTTTTTCCTCTGGCCAATCGCAAGCAATCACCGATGGCACTTGGTTTTATCGACATCGACGATTTCAGCAACCTGAACGACAAGCACGGACATGGCTTTGGCGACGAGGTATTAAGAACTGTTGTCGGCATGTTGAAAAGGTCCATGCGAAAGACCGATGTTTTCGGACGCGTTGGCGGCAATGAATTTGCCGTTCTGCTACCCAATACCGATCCCGACACTGCCCGCAAGCTGTTTGCCGAGCTACATCTTCTCCTCATTGAAAGGGCGCAGACTGAAGGCTGGCCCATAGGCTTCAGCATCGGCGTGGCGGTGATCGAGAATCCGGACATCAGCACCGATCAGGCCATGGAATTCGCTGAGGATCTCGTGCATCGAGTTAAGAAAAGCGATAAGAGCAGCCTGCTTTGTGAGGAATTCGACCACACGTGACGCGAGACCGCTCACCGTTTCCCGAAACAGGTGTGTGCATGCCGGCCATGTTTGTCGGGCACGGAAATCCGATGAATACCATTGTTGATAGCACTTACAGGCGTACATGGCAGGCGTTGGGAAAAAGCCTTCCCCGGCCGGCGGCGACTCTGTGCATTTCGGCGCACTGGGAAACAGACGGTTGTTATGTGAGTGGTTCCCAAGCCCCCGATACGATTCACGACTTCTACGGTTTCCCTCAGGCCTTGTTTGATGTGTCTTATCCGGCACCGGGTTCACCCGGGCTGGCTCAGCGTGTGCATGATGCCCTGCCCGATGTGCTGATCGATGCACAGCGCGGTCTGGATCACGGGGTATGGTCGGTGCTGCTGCCGATGTTTCCTGATGCTGATATCCCTGTTGTGCAACTGAGTCTTGATCGCAGCAAGCCGGCTGAGTTTCACTATGCGATGGGACGCAGGCTGGCATTTCTGCGCCGCTGCGGGATATTGATCGTGGCCAGCGGCAATATTGTTCACTCCCTGCGCGATGTGGTGTGGCAGGAAGCGGCCAGGTACGATTGGGCGATTGAGTTTGATGAACGCATTCGCGACCTGATCGTGACCGGCAATCAGGATGCCATAATCCACTACGAGAAGCTGGGAGAAGCGGCACGTCGTTCGGTCCCTACCAATGAACACTTCCTTCCGCTTCTCTATATCCTCGGCATGCAACAACCCGAAGAGCGGCTCAGCTTTTTCAACGATTCCGTGAGTATGGGCTCGCTTTCCATGCGCTCGCTTCTCTTAAGCGGTGCGGGAGAAGATGGTCTATTCAGCCAGCAAATGTAAAGGAGTGTAAATGTGATTTTCCCTGCACTCTGATTATGTTAGCAAGACACCCCATGACGAAAAATGCTTATTTCGCAGCCCTGTTTCTTATAGCACTGACTGCCTCACTGCCAGTTGCGGCATCCGGTCTGGATGATCCGTTTTCCACCGCGGATAAGGTGGCGCGCACACCCAGCGATGCCGGTATCTGCGATATCAGGATCGAAGGAAAGGTGTTGTCGCTGGCTGATATTGTGCAGTTCAGCCTGTGCAACAATCCGCAGACGCGTGCTGCCTGGGCTTCAGCCAGAAGTGCCGCAGCCCAGCTCGGGGTCAGCGAGTCGTCGCGCCTGCCGACGCTGTCGCTGTCGGGAGCCGCCAGTCACAGTGCTTCTGCGACCGGGGCGACCCATACGGTCACAAACCAGCAGAGCGCCTCGCTCTCGGCCAGCTACCTGCTCTACGATTTCGGCGGGCGTGAGGCCGGTATCGATAATGCCCTTGAACTGCTGGCAGCCGCCAATGCCAGCGGCAATGCCACGCTGCAAACGGTATTCCTCAATGCATCCTCGGCCTATTTCTCGTTGATGTCGGCGCGCGCTAGCGTAGAGGCCAGCCGTGCCAGCGAGGCAGCGGCACGCGAAAGCCTGGCCGCTGCGCTGGCGCGCTATCAGGCTGGCGTGGCAACACCTGCGGATCGCCTGCAGGCCAAAACCGCATTGGCGCAGTCCACGCTTACCCGCGTCACCGCCGAGGGCACGATGTACAATGCACTGGGTACATTGGCCAATGCCATGGGCGTTGCACCGACCGTGGCCCTTGAGTTTTCCGACCCCGCACCGGCACGGCCGGATATCGCACTGGAAGAGGATGTGGGTAAGCTGATTGCCGCAGCACAGGAGCAGCGGCCGGATCTGGCGGCGGCGGAGGCACGTATCCGTGCTGCCAACGCGAGCATTGATTCCGTTTATGCCAGCGGTATGCCGCAACTGACTGTGGATGCTACAGCAAGCGATTCGCGCAGCGCTGCAGCCGGTGGTAATTATGCAAAAACGGGCAGCGGCAGTATTGCCCTGAATCTCAGCTTTCCCGTCTTCACGGGTTTTAGGACCACCTATCAGACACGTGCAGCCGAGGCGCAATTAGAGAACAGCATCGCCACCCGCGATCAGCTTGCGCAACAGGTGACCCTGCAAGTCTGGCAGGCGTATCAGAATCTACGCACTCAGGGGCAGGCGCTGCGCACGGCCGACGATCTGCTGGCTTCGGCCTCTGAATCAGAGGCCATGAGTCTGGGTCGTTACCGCGAAGGGGTGGGCAATATCCTCGACCTCTTGAGCGCGCAGAGTGCGATGGCCAATGCCCGCCAGCAGCATGTGACTGCACTGTACAACTGGCACGCGGCGCGGTTTTCTCTGGCTCAGGCCCTCGGGGCGCTGGATCTCACCGCCCTGCAGAAGATTCGCCGCATGGAGCAATAAATCATGGATATGAAGCATTTTTTCAGCAGCAAGCTGGTGATAACAGGCCTTGTCGCCGTAGTTCTGGCGGGCGGGGCTTATACAATGTTCTGGCCGAAAACACTGCCGCCGGGCGAACGCTATGTGACTGAGGCTGTGCAGGAAGGGGCACTGGTCGAGTCGGTGTCGGCCAATGGTACGCTTAATCCGGTGATTCTGGTCAATGTCGGCACGCAGGTTTCCGGCGTGGTGAAGAAGCTTTACGCCGATTTCAACGACAAGGTGAAAGAGGGGCAGGTGCTGCTTGAACTTGACCAGTCGCTGACCAAGGCTGCGCTGGCGCAGTCCGAGGCCTCGGCCGCCTCGGCTGCAGCCTCCCTTGAGCTTGCCCGCGCCAATATGAAGCGCACCAGTTCCTTGTTCAAAAAGGAATACGTCACAAGTCAGGATGTTGATACGGCGAAGCAGGCCCTGAAGGCGGCTGAGGCGCAGCTTGCCCTGAGCATGGCGCAGGTGCAGCGAGACCGCGTCAATCTGGCTTATACGGTTATCCGCTCGCCGGTTTCCGGCGTCGTCGTGTCGCGTGAGGTGGATGTCGGGCAGACGGTAGCTGCTTCCTTCCAGACACCGACCCTGTTCAAGATCGCCCAGAGCCTGACCAATATGCAGATCGATTCTAGTTTTGCCGAGGCCGATATCGGCAGCATCCGCGTAGGGCAGGAGGCCGACTTTACGGTCGATGCCTATCCTGGGCGCGAGTTCACGGGCAAGGTACGGCAGCTTCGCCTCAACCCGACCACGCAACAGAACGTTGTGACTTATAACGTGGTTATCGATGTGAATAACGATGAGGGCATCCTGCTGCCGGGCATGACCGCCTATGTCAGCGTGGTTACCGCCCGCCTGAAACATGTGCTCAAGGTGCCGAATGCGGCACTGCGTTTCCGCCCGGCCGCCGATACGTTGATCGAGAAGGCGCTGGAAGATGAAACAGCAGGAAGCGCTGAAAGCAAATCGGGCACCACAGCACCTGAGGCCAGCCTGACAGGAATGCGCGGCAAGGTTTACCTGCTGGGAAAGAAAGGACTGCGCCCTGTACGGCTGCAAATCGGTGCTTCTGACAACGAGACTACCGAGGTGTTATCCGGAGCAATCAAGGCCGGAGACCCTGTTGTGGTCGATGTCGGCGGCGCAGGCAGCACATCCAAACGCTCGCCCAGCTTGCGGATTCGTTAGGAAGACGGAGATGGCGCATGAGTGAACTACTGGCGCTGCACGATCTCGGCAAGGATTACGATACCGATGCGGGTCCCGTATCGGTGCTGAAGCATCTGACGCTAGGCATCAATGAGGGCGAGTTTGTCGCCATCATGGGGCCGTCGGGCTCCGGCAAATCGACTCTGATGAATATCCTCGGCTGCCTCGATGTGCCGACCAGCGGCAGCTATGTACTCGACGGGCGCGATGTCGGCGTGCTTGGCGATGTCGATCTCGCCAGGGTGCGCAGTGAGGTGATCGGTTTTGTGTTTCAGGGTTTCAACCTGCTGCCGCGCGCCACGCTGGTAGCCAATGTGGCCCTGCCGCTGGTCTATCAGCGTATCGGGCGCGGCATACGCAATGCGCGAGCAGCAACGATGCTTGAGCGGGTCGGACTGAAGGACTGGCTTAATTCCCTGCCGCCACGCATCTCCGGCGGCCAGCAGCAGCGTGTCGCCATTGCCCGCGCCCTGGTGACCGAACCGCGCCTGATTCTGGCCGACGAACCAACCGGCAATCTTGATACACGCACCGGGCGCGAGATCATGCAACTATTCCAGCGCATCAACCACGACAGCGGCATGACCATGGTGGTGGTCACCCATGATCATAACGTGGCGAGTTTTGCCTCACGACTGGTCTATCTGCTCGATGGCCGTATCCACTACGACGGGCCGGTGGATGATTTCCGCGAGGAGGGTCTGGCATGATTCTCTCCCTGCTCGGTGAAGCACTCGCCGCCATGGCCGCCAATCGTCTGCGCACCTTTCTCACCGCTCTCGGCATCCTCATCGGTGTGGCAGCCGTGGTGCTGATGGTGGCCATCGGCCAGGGTACGCAGAAGCAGGTAGGCGATTCGATTGCCTCAATGGGCTCCAATCTTCTGATTGTGCGCTCCGGAGCCCCCAATAAGGGTGGGGTGCATGGCGGGTCGGGTAATATGCCGACACTCACGGTGATGGATGCGCAGGCCATCGGCCAGCTGGCGCGGGCAGCCCTTGTTGCGCCGACCGTAATGGGCTCGGTACAGCTGGTGTATGGTCCCAATAACTGGAATACCACGGCCACCGGGACCAGTGCCGATTACCTGAATATCCGTTCATGGCAGCTTGCTGCCGGACGCGGTTTCACCGAGTCGGAGGCGATGAGCGGCGTACGCGTTGCACTGATTGGGCAGGAGGTGGCGAATCAATTATTTGGTGATGACAACCCGCTGGGGAAATCGATCCGCGTACAGCGCACGCCTTTTACTGTCATCGGCCTGCTTGATGCAAAAGGGCAGAGCATGGGAGGCCAGAATCAGGACGATATGATTATCGTGCCGCTGGCGACAGCGCAGCGACAATTGTTCGGGTCGCAGTTTCAGGGCACGGTATCGATGGTGATGATTCAGGCCAGGTCACCGGAAGACATGTCTCCACTAGAGAAAAGCATCCGTGAGCTGCTTCGCCAGCGCCACCATCTGGGCGTCCGCGCCGATGATGATTTCCGCATCACCAATATGACCGAGGTGAGCGAAACGGCTTCACAGGTAACCGGCATGCTGTCGATTTTGCTTGGCGCCATTGCCTCGATTTCGCTGTTCGTCGGCGGCATCGGCATCATGAACATTATGATGGTCTCGGTGACCGAACGCACCCGCGAGATCGGCATCCGCATGGCCATCGGCGCGAGCCGACGGGATATCCTGCTGCAGTTCCTGCTTGAATCGGTGATTATCACCATGGCCGGCGGCATTGCAGGCATTGCCGTGGGTATAGGTCTTGCCCTTGGCGTGACGCGCGTGTTCGACGTGTGGACTGCCGTCACCGCCATGCCGGTGCTGCTGGCTTTCGGCGTATCCGTCGCCGTCGGCATCTTTTTCGGCCTGTATCCGGCGCGCAAGGCCTCGCTGATGCGTCCGATTGATGCGCTGCGCTATCAGGGGTAAGGAAGGGGTTGAGATCAGTCGGGCCAGCTAAACATCTGTCTGACACGAAACGAACGCCCCTTCAATTTCCCCTCTGTGAGTTTACGCAAGGCGACCTTGACCACATCCCGGCTGATCGCCACATAAGCCCAGTTATCAAAAATCTGAATTTTGCCGACCTGTTTACCTGCGATACCGTTTTCGCCGGTCAAGGCTCCCAGTATATCGCCGGGCCGGACCTTTTGTTTTTTTCCGCCGCCGATTTGCAGGGTTGCCATGGGTGGTTGCATAACAGGTTTGTTGAGTACGCTAACTGAGGGTAGTGTCTCGCTCTCGATCTTTCGCCCGATGCTGTCGCCGAGCATGATCATTCGGTAAGGGTGTTCCTGATACAGCGAGAAGGCCATGCCTTTGCAGCCGGCCCTGCCTGTGCGGCCGATGCGGTGGATATAGGTCTCGGGGTCGTGCGGGATGTGGTAGTTGATCACCGCATCCAGGGTGTCGATATCCAGACCGCGGGCTGCCACATCGGTGGCCACAAGGATGGAAATACTTCTGTTGGCGAATTGCACCATTGTCTGATCCCGGTCGCGTTGCTCAAGATCGCCATGCAGGGCCAGCGCCTTGAAGCCGTACGCAACCAGAGCATCCGCCACTTCCTGCGTTTCCACTTTGGTATTGCAGAACACCAGCGTGGATTCCGGGCTGTATTCAAGCAGCAGAAGGCGCAGGGCTGTCAGGCGCCCGGCATCATCCTCCACCCTGAAAAAACGCTGCTCAATGCTGTTGCTGTCGTGCGTAGAGGCGACCTGTACCAGCACGGGATTGCGCATGATGCGTCCGGAGATGGCCTTGATTGCATCCGGGAAGGTGGCACTGAATAGCAGCGTCTGCCGTTTTTTTGGCATCTGCCCGACAATGACATCGAGTGAAGGCTGGAAGCCCATATCAAGCATCCGATCTGCCTCATCGAGCACCAGCGTATTCAGGCTGTTCAGTGTCAGCGTACCCTTGGCAAGGTGATCTTCGATGCGCCCCGGTGTGCCGACAATGATATGCGCGCCGTATTCCAGCGAGCCGATCTGCGGCCCGAGGGGTACACCGCCGCACAGGGTGAGTATCTTGATATTGGGAATGCCACGAGCCAGTCGACGTATCTCTTTGGCTACCTGATCGGCGAGCTCCCGGGTCGGGCAAAGCACCAGCGACTGTACGCAAAGATGCTGCACATCGAGTTTCTGCAGCAGTCCGAGACCGAAGGCAGCGGTTTTACCCGAACCTGTTTTTCCCTGCGCAATCACATCCTTGCCGGCCAGAATGTCGGGCAGGCTCTGCGCCTGAATGGGGGTCATCTCCTCATAGCCCAATGAGGCCAGGTTGCCCGATAGATCGGCATGCAGTGTGAGGCTTGAAAAGGCTGTGCTATTCAAAGTGACTCCCAATTAAACGCGGGTTTTACGGGTGTGTCGTTGGTTGTAGCGGCACGAAACTTCAGCTGCATGCCATTGAGGAAATAACGCAGAACCTGATCCTTGCAGGCTCGATAATGCTTATGATCCGGTTTGCGGAAAAATGCGCTTAATTCAGGCTTACTCAATTGCTGACCAGCCAGCGCCAGTATTTCCAGTATATCATCATCTTTCAGATTCAGGGCGATGCGCAGCTTTCTGAAAATGATGTTGTTATTCAGGCGCTGCTCGGGCTCTGCCTGCGGGCCATCCTTTTTACCGCGCCTGTCGTTAATCAGTCCGTTGAGAAATATCGCCAGCTCCACATCCGTGCAGGGTTGCTGCTCAGGATCAGTTTCCTTCTTCAGCCATGCACTGACCTGCTCACGCGTCACCAGATGGTCAGCCAGCCCGAATAGCGCCACCACTTTTGCATCGCCAAAGTCAAATGCATATCGAATGCATCGCAGGATATCGTTGTTTGTCATCGGTAAATTAACCTCTGTCGTGGGGTGAAAATGACGGTTTTCATGCGTATGGTCAAATACCCATTTGCGCCCGAAATCTGATCTTTGCCAATCACAGTAAGGTTTTACAGGCAACAAGATGGTCTTTTAGTTTGTCGCCCTTGATTTTTTCGTGGTTGTCATTTTTGTAGTAAAAGCAACGCTCGAAGCCATTGTTATCATACAGCATCTTCCAGTAGGCATCGGGGTAAGCAATCCCTGAACTGCGCATGCGTTTCGGACTGACGACATAAACCACGCCGTTGATCACGCTGACGGTGCCCAGTTTCGATGCGGTCAGCCACTCGTATCTTTCGGCTTGAAACTCATTTCTGGTATAATCTGAGGATGATGTTGAGGTGCTAACCGCCCCGACTTCAGGCGGTTAGCCCTGGCAATTTCCTGTTTGAAAGCCCGCGTTAATGTACCTGCGCGCGCAGGTTGCCGGCCCTTTGCATCAAGGACGAAGCCATGCCCCTTGTTTGCTCGGAAGCAGTCGCGGCTTCACCGGACAATTTCGACATATCGGATACGACTATCTGCATATTACCCATGCATGAATTGGCTTGCTGAGCGTTTACAGAAATCTCGCGTGTAGCATCGGCCTGTTCTTCCATGGCGGCTGCCACCTGCTGGCTGTGCTCGTTCATTTTGCTGACGATTTGGCTAATGCTTACAATTGCCTGGCTAGCATTTTCACTATCGGCCTGAATGGCGCTGATCTGCTCACTGATCTGTCCCGTGGCATTGTGAGTCTGATGGGCTAATTCCTTGACTTCATTCGCAACAACCGCGAAACCTCGCCCGGCTTCTCCGGCTCTGGAGGCCTCTATCGTGGCATTGAGTGCGAGCAGATTGGTTTGTCTGGCAATTGTATCGATCGTGGCAACCACCGAACCGATATCAATGATGGCTGCGGCCAGTTTTTCCACCAGGGCATTGGATTCATTTGCTTGTTTCACAGCTTGTTCAGACACCCTTAGTGTTGCTTCGGTTTGGCCCGACACTTCTTTAATAGATGCATTCAGCTCTTCAATTGCTGCTGCTGTGCTTTGAACGTGTTCCGTGCTTTCATCGACGCCACTGGATATGTTTTGTGTTGCTTGCAACAGGCTGTGGGACACACTCGTCAGTTGTTCGGAAGAGTCATTCATTTCAACAGACTCATTAGACATATTGTTGATCAGTTCGCCAATCTCAAAAGCCTCAAACTGAAGGCGTGATTGGAGCGCCCTGATGTGGTCCATGATCTCGCCACACGAATCATCCCTGTCTTTTATCATATTCACATCGAACTTGCCTTGGAGCAAACCCGTTAATCCTCTATCAATACGCTGTAGAGAAAGTCTGGACATTCGATTTGCGAACATCGCCATCATGACTCCTGATATTAACAAACCTGCTATTGTACCCAGAACCCAAACTTTTTCGGCAAAAGGCAAGGCGAGCAGGGCCAGAAAACAAACGCCACCAATAAGTGCTTGTATGTGGGCCAACGTGATGCCTTTATGCCATGGGAAATGTAATGAAGAAGGAAGGGTCGCCTCTTCCTTCCATACCTTCTTGTATAGATCACCGTATGTTGCGATCTCGGATTTGCTTGGTGCGGTCCTGATCGAGATATAACCGGAAACCTTGCCGTTCTTGTATTCCGGTGAGACGTTGGCCTTCACCCAGTAATAGTCTCCGTTTTGGGCTCGGTTCTTCACCAGTCCTGTCCAAGGTTTGCCATCCTTGATTGTCTCCCAAAGGTCGGCAAATGCCTCTGGCGGCATATCCGGATGACGCACGATATTGTGCGACTGACCTATCAGTTCTTCGTGACTGAACCCGCTGATTTCTACAAAGGCCTGATTGGCAAATGTGATGCGTCCCTTGAGATCAGTCTTGGTCGCCAAAATCTTGTTATGCATTGAAATTTCATTGTCTGTAACCGGTAGATTCTTTTTCAACGTTTCACGTCCCTTTGCGTATAGAATTCCCTAACATGAAAAAGGGGCGATACAAAAGTAGCGCCCCATCAATTTTTGACTTAAAGCAAGTTAAGGTTATGCAGTATATGTCGGCATAAAAGATGAGGACTTTAATTTGGATTATATCACTGCCAGTCGGACCAGAGGCGAGGCAAAAATCGGGCTGGGTTATTGATGGATATATTTCAGATGAGCACTGTATTTGATGTGCTTGCTCTGATCATGAAACCGGATAGGGTAAGTTTAGAAGTGGATATAACTGCTGTTACAACAGGGTTTTGCATGCCACGACATGGTCCTTGAGCTTGTCGCCTTTTATTTTTTCGTGGCTGTCGTTCCTGTAGTAAAAGCAGCGCTCGAAGCCCTTGTTGTCATAGAGCATCTTCCAATAGGCGTCAGGGTAGGCGATGCCGGATTTACGCATGCGTTTAGAGCTTGCGCTGTACACCACGCCATTGATGACGCTGACCCTGCCCAGCTTAGTGGCTATCTGCCGCTCGAAACGCTCGGCTTTTACCCATGTCTTGCGGTTGATCAGGGAGTACTGCGGGATGATGTTGGCCATCGAGTAGACCGAGTGCAACGACTGCTCGGAATAGTCGAAGGAGGCGTCCGGCGCCAGATGCCCACGGTCGGCATGAAACTCGTTTTTCGTATAATCCGAGGATGTCGTGCGATACTGACTGGGGATAGCGCGATCCGGGTAAAAGCGCGGGCGCTTCTTGATGTCGCGGGCATTCACATTCTTTCCATCAAGGGTGTAAGCTACATACTTCGCACCCTTGTCGCTGTAGTCGTAACAAATCTGATAGAAACCCTTATCCAGCACCTGATCGCAGTTGTGCGCATTGATGTAATCGCTGGATTCGGTGGCAAAGGCTCCCTGATTGCAGACCAACAGGCTCCAGACCATCAGGCAGAAGGCGGTAACAGACAAAAATTTCATGATGGGATTCCTTTTCAGGCCACGCCCTGACGCGGCAGATATTCCTAATAGCTGCCGTAGTAATTGAATATGCGGGATAAACAGGGCTTAGAAGCTCCTTTATGGAGGGAAAACAAGGACTCTAAGAAGAGAGTCATGGTTTTTGATTACAGGTGGATGAACAAGAGCGCTTCTTTGCTATAAAATCCCATATCGAGGCGAGAATCAGCAGGGCGAAGCCGAGCATTTCGATGGACTTGGAGTAGGTGCCGAAGAATACCCACATCAGCAAGGCTGCTGCGGCGATGCTCAGCATCAGGGGGCCTGAATTGCGGTGTTTGCTGAAGGAATAGGCCATGCCGGCCAGAGCGAGAACAAGCATACCGCTGACCAGTTTCACCATCGCCGCTTCTTCAACCTCCAGATTGATGCCGATCAGGGAAAGCAGGGAAACCGCTGCCAAAGTGCCATAGCATGCTGCCACGGCAAGCAGGCTGGTGGCCGACCCGAGCCATGACAGGTCTTTCCTATCCGATTTCTTTTGCATGATTTTTTCCTCTTGTTGCTTCGCTCAGGCCACGCCCTGACGATCCAGATATTCCTCATAGGTGCCGTGATAATCGATGATGCCTTCGGGAGTGAGTTCGATGATACGGGTGGCCAGCGATGATACGAACTCGCGGTCGTGACTGACGAAGATCAGGGTGCCGGGGTAGTTCTCCAGTGCCGTATTCAGGGATTCGATGAACTCCATATCCATGTGGTTGGTCGGCTCATCAAGCATCAGAACATTGGGATTCTGGAACATGAACTTGCCGAACAGCATGCGGCCCTGCTCGCCGCCGGAAAGCGCTTTGACCGACTTTTTGATGTCGTTTTGCGAGAACAGCATGCGTCCGAGATTGCCGCGCACTTCCTGTTCACCGTGTTCCTTTTTCTTCCACTGTGCCATCCAGTCGAACAGATTGATATTTTCGGCAAAGTCGGCGGAATGGTCCTGCGCATAGTAGCCCAGCGTTACATTTTCCGACCATTTGATGGTTCCCGCATCCGCCTGTAAATCGCCGGCCAGACAGCGCAAGAGCGTGGTTTTTCCGATACCGTTGGCACCGATCACGGCGACGCGCTCACCGACCGGAATCATCAGATTGAGATTTTTGAACAGCTGCTGCTTGCCAAAGCCCTTGCTCAGGCCCTTCAGCTCCAGCGCGATGCGATAAAGCTTTTTATCCTGTGTGAAGCGGATATAGGGATTCACCCGGCTGGAAGGCTTCACCTCTTCGAGCTTTATCTTTTCAATCTGCTTGGCGCGCGAGGTGGCTTGCGTTGCCTTGGATGCGTTGGCGGAAAAGCGGCTCACAAAGGCCTGCAGTTCGGCAATCTGGGTCTTCTTCTTGGCATTCTCGGAAAGAAGTTTCTGCTGCACCATGGAGGCTGCGGTCATGTAGTCGTCGTAATTGCCCGGATAGATGCGCAGTTCGCCATAATCCAGATCGGCCATGTGCGTACACACACTGTTCAGGAAATGCCGGTCATGCGAAATGATGATCATCGTGGAATTACGCTCGTTGATCACGCCTTCCAGCCAGCGGATGGCATTGATGTCCAGGTTGTTGGTCGGCTCATCGAGCAGGATGACTTCGGGATTACCGAACAGGGCCTGCGCCAATAGCACGCGTAGCTTCCAGCCGGGGGCAATGGATTTCATCAGGCCATGATGGGATTCGACCGGGATGCCCATGCTGATCAAGAGATCACCGGCATTGGCCTCGGCGCTGTAGCCATCGAGATCGGCAAAATGGCTTTCCAGTTCACCCGCGCGCATGCCGTCTTCTTCCGAGAAATCGGCCTTGGCATAGAGAATGTCGCGCTCTTCCTTGATCTTCCACAGGGCTTCATGACCCATCATCACGGTATCAAGTACGGTGTGTTCTTCAAAAGCGAAGTGATCCTGACGCAGTTTTCCGAGACGCTCATTTTTATCGATGCTCACTGTGCCGGATGTGGGCACCAGATCGCCGCCGAGGATCTTCATCAGCGTCGACTTGCCGCAGCCATTGGCGCCGATCAGGCCGTAACGGTTGCCGTCGCCGAATTTGACCGAGATGTTTTCAAATAGGGGTTTTTCCCCGAATTGCATGGTGATACCGGATGTGGAAATCAATGGTTTGTCTCGCGAAATGTTCAGATTTTTGAATGGCGCGCATGGTAGGGCCTGAGCACTCAAATTGCGAGCAAAGCGCAGTCTTTCGCAAGATGGCATAAAGCGCGTGATAATCATCCTGTATTTCAGCCGATTATCTGCTTGAATGCGGCCACATTCAGCTGTTGTGGAGGGAGCATGAGTATCGTAAAGGAATTCAAAGAGTTTGCTGTCAAGGGCAATGTCGTGGATATGGCCGTGGGTATCATCATCGGCGGTGCGTTCGGTACCATCGTGAAGAGCATGGTGACTGATATTCTGATGCCGCCGATCGGCCTGCTGCTGGGTGGTGTAGATTTCTCCGACATCTTTATCACCTTGAAGGACGGTGCCAAGGCTGCCGCACCTTATGCCACGCTGGCCGATGCGCAGGCAGCCGGTGCGGTAACGATGAATATCGGTCTGTTCGTCAACGGGATGATCAGCTTCATGATTGTCGCCTTCGCCGTGTTCCTGCTGATCAAGGGCATCAATAAGCTCAAGCGCGAAGAGGAAGCGGCACCGGAAGCAGCGAAGGAACCGACCACCAAGGAATGCCCGCATTGCCTGAGCACGATAGCCATCAAGGCAACGCGTTGCCCGAACTGCACCAGCAATATCGATTAAGATTGCATTGCATAGCGTATGAAAGCAGGGCCGGCATTTGACCGGCCCTTTGCTTTTGCGGTCGGCTATATGAACATGGCTGCGAAGCATGCAGGATTGCCCGCTATGAGTTCTGTGACGATTGAAATGGGAAAGATGAACCGGCTTACCGTGGTCAAGGAAGTCGATTTTGGTCTGTATCTGGACGGCGGCGATCTGCCGGACGGACGGAAGAATGAAATTCTGTTGCCTGTGCGTTACGTGCCGAGAGGGATCCGGATCGGCGACGAGATTAATGTGTTCATCTACCGCGATTCGGAAGACCGCATCATCGCCACTACCGAACACCCGTATGTGATGGTCGGCGATTTCGCCTGTCTGAAGGTGGTATCGGTGAACCGTACCGGCGCGTTCCTCGACTGGGGCCTGCCCAAGGACCTGCTGGTGCCCTTTGATGAGATGGAGCACCGCATGGAGGAGGGCAAGCGTTATGTGGTTGGCGTGTATCTCGATGAGGACACGGATCGCATAGTTGCTTCGGCCAGGCTAGATGCCTTGCTCTACGATGAATCCGAAGATGATTTTGAGGTGGGCGAAGAGGTTGATCTGTTTGTCGCCAACAAGAGCGAGCTCGGTTACAAGCTGATTGTGAACACCTCGCACTGGGGCTTGCTGCACAACCATGAAGTGCTACGCCCGCTCAAACGCGGCGAACGGCTCAGAGGCTTCATCAAGAATATCCGCGAAGACGGCAGGATTGATTTAACCCTGCACAAGCGCGGTCGCGACAAGACTGATGATGCCGTGGATATCGTGATGAAGGCCCTCAAACGTGAGGGTGGTTTTATCAGCATGACCGACAAGAGCCCGCCGGAGGCCATCAATGACATGTTCGGCCTGAGCAAGGGGATGTACAAAAAAGCGGTCGGTTCGCTGTACAAACGCAAGATGATTACGCTTGATGATAGTGGTATTCGTCTTGTCGAATCCGGGGCGGCGAAGAAGTAAAAACAGCGGTTGTGATGCAGCCCTGATTGGTTACATTTCAGCCTTGATACATTCCCTGCCCGGAGCGATTCAGCTCCGCCAGCTATTCCCGATAACAGGACAGACACACCATGTGGTTCAGAAATATCCAGTTCTACCGCTTTGAACAGCCGTTCACGATGACAGGCAAGCAATTGCAGGCAGCCCTTGAGGGTCGCGTCGCACGCAGCTGCGGCCAGATGGAACTGGCCTGCGAAGGTTGGGGTAAGCCGCTGGGCCTGGAAGGGCAGATGCTGGTGCATGAAACCGACGGCAGGTTGATGATCTGCCTGCGCCGCGAGGACAAGGTGCTGCCTGCCTCACTGGTGCGTGAAAAGGTGGCGGAGAAGGCCTTCGAGATCGAGGGACAGGCCGGCAGGCCAGTCGGGCGCAAGGAGCGGGCCGATATCAAAGAGCAGGTGTTGCAGGAGCTGTTGCCGCGTGCGCTGGTCAAGGCGAGCCATACCTATGCCTATATCGATGCGAAAAACGACTGGTTGATCGTCAATGCCGCATCGGCAAAAAAGGCCGAAGACCTGATCATGCTGCTGCGCAAAACGCTGGGTACGCTGAATGTGGTGCTGCCACAGACGAAGATTTCGCCCGAATCGGCCATGACGCAGTGGATGATGGACGATGCCAGTCTGCCGCAGGGTTTTGATGTGGAAGACGAATGCGAGTTGCGCTTGGTCGGCGAGGTGACCAGCACCATTCGCTGCAAGTATGTGGATATCGCTTCCAAAGAGGTTCGTGCCCATGTGGCGGCCGGTAAACGTGTGTTCAAGATGGCCATGAACTGGCAGGGAAAACTGTCCTTTGTGCTGCATGATGATCTTTCCATCCGGCGGATTCGTTACGACAGCGAGTTGCTTGAGCAGGCCGATGCGGGCGACGATCAGCTGGCGCAGTTCGATGCAGATTTCTCCATCATGGGTGCCGAACTCGCCGGATTTATTCCTGCGCTGATGGCTGGGCTGGATTCAACGACTGAGGACTAAAACGGGGAGCGGTCAGTCCGACGTTTCGGCGATTTCAAGTTCCTCACAGACCATCAGCCACTGACTTTCAGTCTCGTCGATCTGTTGCACCAATAATCGGCTCTCCATTGTCAGTGTCTTTTGCCGTTCGATTTGCGAACCATCGTACAGGGTCGGGTCGGCCAGTTTTTCATCCAGCGCCTCTTTGCGGCGATGCAGCGTCTCCAGTTCACTCTCAAGCTTTTTGACCCGATTGCGCAGGGGTTGCAACGTCTTGCGCTGATCGGCCCGGTTGCGGCGCTCCTGCTGGCGTGAGGGCTGTGTGGATGAGGAAGAAGCTGCTTCGTCAGCATCACGCGCATCAAGCAGCCAGCGGGCATAGTCATCCAGATCACCGGCAAAAGCGTTGGCACCACCATCGGCAACCAGCACCAGTTCATCGCACACCGTGCGCAGCAGATGGCGGTCATGCGACACCAGCACAAGCGCGCCCTCAAAATCCTGCAGGGCCATGCAAAGCGCATGCCGCATATCCAGATCGAGATGGTTGGTCGGTTCATCGAGCAGCAGCAGATTGGGCTGCTGATAGACAATCATGGCCAGCACCAGCCTTGCCCGCTCGCCGCCTGATAGCGGCGCCACGGGAGCGGTAGCCATATCGCCATGAAAGGCAAAGCCGCCAAGAAAACTGCGGGCCTCTTTCTCCGATAACTTCTCATTGAGCATTTGCATGTGTTGTAGCGGCGTAAGTTCATCGTGCAACTGTTCCAGCTGATGCTGCGCAAAGTAGCCGATGCGTAAATCGCGTGCGCATTCGCGGTTTCCAGAGCCCGGCTTGAGTTCACCGGCAAGTAGCTTGATCAGGGTTGATTTACCCGCGCCGTTGGGGCCGAGCAGGCCGATACGTTCGCCGGGCAGCAAGCTGAAGGAAATACCCTGAAGGATTGTTTTATCTCCATATCCAGCCGCCACCTTGTGCAGGCGCAGCAGCGGATTGGGGACTACGCCGGGATGCGTGAAGACAAAGGAAAACGGTGAATCGACATGCGCCGGGGCAATCAGCTGCATGCGCTCCAGCGCTTTGATGCGGCTTTGTGCCTGCCGCGCCTTGGTAGCTTTGGCACGAAAGCGGTTGATGTAGCTGTTCATGTGCTCAATCTGGGTTTGCTGCTTTTCGTGGGCGGCCTGTTGCTGGGCCAGTTGCTCGGCGCGGATGCGTTCAAAGGCCGAATAATTACCGGAGTACAGATTTAATTTTTGCTGCTCGATGTGCGCGATATGCGTGACGCAGCGATCGAGAAAATCGCGGTCATGCGAGATTAATAGCATGGCGCCGGGATAGGTGCGCAGCCATTTTTCCAGCCAGATCACCGCTTCCAGATCGAGATGGTTGGTCGGCTCATCAAGCAGCAGCAGATCGGAACGGCACATCAGGGCGCGTGCCAGATTAAGGCGCATGCGCCAGCCGCCGGAGAAGCTGGCGACAGGATTTTCTTCCTCACCGACGGCAAAGCCCAAGCCGTGCATCAGGCGTGCAGCGCGGGCAGTTGCGGCATAGCCATCAATGGCCGCCATACGATCATGTAAGCGGGCCAGCGCATTGCCATTGCCATCTTTCTCGGCTTCGGCGAGTTGCTCTTCCAGGCGGGTCAGCTCGGCATCGCCCTGCATGATGTAACGAATCGCCGGAAGTGGCAGGGCAGGGGTTTCCTGTGCCACGTGCGCGATAACGATACCGCTATCCATATTGAATTTGCCGGCATCCTCCTCCAGTTGGCCAAGGATCAGGCCAAAGAGAGAGGACTTGCCGCAACCATTGGCCCCGGTGACGCCCAGCTTGTTGCCGGAATGGACGGTGCAGCTGGCATTTTCGAACAGCAACTTGCTGCCGCGCCGGAGTGTAAGCCGATCAAAATAAAGCATGCGGCAGTCTATGCTGTCAGTTCCGGTTTAACAGAGGGGCGGCGCCATCTCCATGGAGTACCGGTCGTTTTGTTTGGATCCATCTGCATGAATCTTGGTGTTTACAAGACTCCCGCATACTTGTTTCAGGATTTATGAGCCGTGCATGACCCTCACTTCTGTCAAACCCATGTTAGATCGATCTGATTAATCTGCACGCAAAGCATTAAGTTCGGGACGATGTTCAGGTAGGCTGGGCTTCCATCTTTCCATAAAATCACGACGGGAGGTTTGCTGCATGTCTGTTAGAAGCCTTATCAACGCTGCGTTGCTATTGCTTCTATTGATTCATGCATCGAATGCGATGGCGGCGCATTTCGCCAGAGGTGTTCCGTCGTTTGGCTTGAACGGAAATGGCGGTGGGCAGGCTCAACAATCCATTATTTCTCAAGTCGGCAACTATCAGATTCTGTTGACTATCGCTCCTGCCTTTCCGGAGCCTGGAGAACTCTTTGAACTTCGGGTCGGTGTGATGCAGATGGACTCAGGTCTTCCATATAAAGGTGAAATGATCTTGAGCTATCGACAGGGATATTGGCTTTCCTCCGCCAGCTACGCGGCAGGTCGTCAGGCAGCAGTCAATGGCGAGGTACGTTTTCCCCTCCGCTTTTCCGAAAGGGATGGGTACAGGATCAGTCTGCAGATGCAGACTGCCAATGGCCAACAGGAGCTTGAATTCCCTCTTGCTGTCGGCCGGCCATATCAGTCCATGCCGTTGTTTATTACCTTGGTCTGCATCGCACTGATATTGCTTGGTGTGAGGGGCGTACAGTATGTCCGGCCTAAAGAAGGGGTATCATGAATATGATGCATGAGGGGATCACGGCTGCATGGGCCTTGCTTGTGCTCGTTTTCATGCTTGTGTGCATCGTCAGGCTGTTTGCAGAAAATTCCGCAAGTGGGATTGCATCCCCGCAAAGCAAGTCGCACCCGGGATTGGGGATTACGGCCTGTTTCAGGCGATTCATGCAATCCATGATGGCCAGTCCGCGCCTTCTGCTGGCCGGCAAGCTGTTTTGTGTTGCCTTATTCCTTCTTGTGATTGCCACTGGTCTTTATGGAACGCCGATTCCCGAACGCAATCTTGCTCCCGTACTCACCTGGACACTGTGGTGGACGTTGCTGATTTTTTCCATTCTGTTTTTCGGGTCCGGTTGGTGCGCGGTTTGTCCGTGGGATGCACTCGCAACATGGTTGGTTCGCTGGCGCCTGTGGCGAAGGGGTTCCGGAAGAGGGAGCCTTAATCTCCGACTGCCGGTCAAGCTGAGAACCATCTGGGCAGCTGTGATTATGCTTATCGGCTTGTCATGGCTTGAGCTTGGCCTGGGTATTACTCTTGATCCGTATGCCACGGCATGCATGGCGTTGCTCATTCTGTTTCTGGCGGTTGCGTTTCAAGCTTTGTTTGAACGCAAGGCATTCTGTCGCTATGTGTGCCCAGTAGGACGAACCATCGGTTTCTATGCGCTGCTTGTGCCTGCGGAATTGAAACCCCGCAAGCAGTCAGTCTGTGATGGATGCAAAACTCTTGAATGCAACCGTGGCACAAGTGATATCGCGCCTTGTCCCACCAGTCTGGTGATGGGGCGTATGAGCCAAAGTTCCTATTGCGTGTCTTGCGGGAACTGTGTGCAAAGTTGTCCGAATGGCAATATTGAATGGGGAAGCCGTCGCTTTGCAGTGCTGGATCGTTATCAGTTGCAGCCCAGCGAGGCCTGTTTCATGTTGGCCCTGCTTGCCATGACCAGCTTGCACGGACTAAGCATGACAGCGCGCTGGGATGTCTGGATCAGTGCAATGGCCAGCATGATTGGGGACTCCGGCATGCTGCTGGGAACATTCAGTCTCGGCTTGGCGGTAAGTATTATTGTACCTCTGTTATTATATGGTGCAGCGGTTTTTCTAATGTTGCGATTGCAGCCGACATTGAGCTTCGGGGCGCTATTCTCCGGCATGGCATATGCGGTGCTCCCTCTAGCCTTTGCCTACCATCTGGCCCATAACCTTGTACATCTGCTGCGTGAAGTAGCATCGATCAGGGATGTTGTGCTGAATCCATTCGGAGAGGGCGCCTTGCCACTGTCGATGATGGAAAAGCATATGCGTATGAGCAGTTTGCCGATTCCTGAATGGTTGTTGTTTTCGCTTCAGGCGGGCTTGATGATGTTCGGCTTCTGGGTGGCGCTGCGTATTTTACAGCAGCGCATGGAGGTGCTGCAGTCTGGAAATCTTTCCCGGCAACGGCGGGTGATGTGGCCGATGGTTTGTTTTATCGTAATCGCTTCCGGTTTTAATCTGTGGTTGTTGACGCAGCCGATGATCATGCGAATGTGAGTCATGGAACGATTCAGATATTCAATCCTGTTACTTGTGCTCTGTGTTGGCATTGCGATGTTTCCGGCATGCGATAAAGCGCCTGAATCAAGCCAAACTCCGGCCATGCTACTTCCGGCGGAGCGCGCCTTTCTGGAGGCGCGGTTGGCAGATACGGTTACTTTGCTGAAAGCAGGGAAAAGGGATGCTGCGGACGGTCTGTTGCAGACCTATGCTATGTTTCTGCTGGGTGATGATGATGGAAGTCGCAGGCTGTTTGAGCAAATTATGTCTGGATCAGTGTCTGAACAGACTCCCATGTTTTATGCATTGGGTTTTCTGTTGACCGGCAAGCCGGATCAGGCATTGATGCAACTGGACAAGGTGAGACATCAGGGCGCTCAGATGTTTTTTGCGCAAATGCTTTACATTGAAACGCTTATCCTGATCGAGCAGTTTGACAAGGCGGATGCTGAACTCGCGCGGCTTATTCAGAGTTATCCCGATGAAAATATCGTTTATCACACGCAGGGCCACCTGTATTCAGCCCAGCAGCTTTGGGACAAAGCCATTGCTGCTTATGATGCGGCGCGACAGATGGGAGGGGAGAACCCTGATCTGGACGAGGGTATTGCAGCCGCAATGATTGCATTGGGTAGGTATCAGGAGGCCCAAGCGGTGATTGGTCGCTGTAAAAGAAATTTTCCCTCCTATGCTGAAATCCTGTTTGAGGAAATTCATTTAATGCGTCAAAGATCAGGGTCGGACTCCCCGGAATTGGCTCGCCTTATGGCCGATTACATGAAGCGCTCGCAACGGCAGGACAGGATAGCTGAAATGCAGGCAATTTCTCCTTCTTCTAGGCAATAGCATTTCCACCTCTGGTGACATTCATTTGTAACCATAAGATATTTAAGCGGTTATTTATCCTTCCAACACCTTACCCTCATTTGTGATGAGGGGATGACAAGTTGTTCATGTTTTGCAATAATCGTTGCTCAAATCAAGCGATGGTCACCTTGCCTTGATGAAACGCGGACGGGGCCCTCCAGAGTTTGAGCGATTCAACGGGGAGGAAACACCTATGCGAAACCACAAAACCTTATTCGGCTTTGCCATGGCTTTATTCATGCTGGCCGCTCTTGCAGTTCCAAAACAGGCGCTGGCTGCCGCCGATTTCGTTATTACCAGTCACCAGATTGAAGGGGTGTACAACAACAACGTTAGTATGTTTGTTGAAATGCAAGTGACCAACACTGGCCCCGCGGTTCTTGAGGCCGTACAGATTCATCCGGTGGGCTGTGATTCCTGTGGCGTATATGTTGATTCTCTGGCTGCAGGACAGACGGCAAGTTACTCGGGGGATGTTCTGGCTCCAGCTAATCAGTACAACGCTGCCGATCCGAGGCTTGGCCTGAACTGGCAAGTCACCAGCATGAATGGTCAATAAGGGAGGGCGAGCATATGAAATCACTACTTACTAAAACAATAGGCATCTTTCTTTTTGCAGCCCTGATGCTGTTTATGACTGCAACCGAGGCGCAGGCCAGCCATTTCCGTGGCGGTAATATGCACTATACCTTGGCACCAAACGGTGTCGCTACTTTTACAGTGGAATCATTATGGCGGAAATATGCTTATGATGGTTTTCACAATATCAGCATTCGAAATGCCGCCGGTGCTCAAGTCTTGTATCAATCCGTTAGCTACACTGGTACAACCGTTTTATTGGACACAAGTAATCCGGATTATGATTTTAGACGTCAGGTCTTTACTGTGAATATGGCTGGGTTGCCAGCTGGGCAATATACCGCCTTCCATTCCAATTGCTGTCGCATTTCTGGGATCAGAAACCCGATCAGCAGCAATTTTTCTTTTGATAACAAGATTATATATACCCCTGGCGCAGCAAATGGCTCCCCCCAGCTGAATGCCAGTTTTATTACTACTGTGGCAAGAGGGTATAATTACAGTCAAAACCTGAACGCATTTGACCCGGATGGACATTCCATGTCTTATCAGCTGCTCTCCGGTGGCGTTGCCTATTCGCCGACATCGAATATTCCGGGGTTGACCATCAGTCCAACGGGCCAAGTTAATATCCCGGCCGCCAATACAGCAACTCTGACAACGGGAAACTGGGTATTCAAGGTGCGTGTGACGGATTCATCCGGCGCATTTTCTGATCGGGATGTGATGGTCAATGTTGTCAACACATCCAATGTGCCGCCTGTTGTGGGTTCCATTGGTGATCGAATCGTGGCACTGGGCCAGAGTGTTAGTTTTCCTGTAAGTGCTACAGATACCAATGCCGGTGATACGGTAACCCTGAGCTCAAGTTCCTTGCCAGCAGGGGCCAGCTTCATTCAGACACCTGGTAACCCTGCCAGTGGCACATTCACTTGGACCCCAAGCGCGGGTCAGGAAGGTGTGCATACGATCAACTTCGAAGCCAAGGATAATGGCATACCGAACCTGACAGCCAGTCAGCAGGTGAAGATTACGGTTGTAGGTGCCAATAATGCGCCGATCCTTGACCCTGTTGGCAGTAAATCCGTACCAGCCGGGGGCAAGTTGAGCTTCCATGTAACATGTTCTGATCCAGCTGATCCCGGCGATAGCCAGACTTTGTCCGCCAGCTTCATGCCGGCAGGAGCAACGTTGACCCAGAATACGTTTGGCAATTCGGTCAGCGGTACATTCGCATGGACGCCGTCTTATAGCCAAGCCAATCAGGTGTTCACTGGTATTGCTATTCGCTGTACCGATAATGGCCTGCCGAATCTGACCGATGAGGAAAGTATCAACATCACCGTCGGCAATGCCAACAATGCCCCGGCTTTGGCCTCAATTGGTAATCAGAGCGTGGGCTACGGCCAGTCGATGACCTTGAATCTGAGCGCCTCCGATGCGGATGGAAATGTTGTGACATTGAGCAGCAGTTCGCTGCCGCCAAACGCCACCTTCGTTCAGAACCCAGGTAATCCAGCCAGCGGAACCTTTACCTTTACACCTGATTTCTCTCAGGCGGGCATGCTGGTGCCGATGACATTTACGGCCACCGATAACGGCAATCCGAACCTGTTCAGCTCGGAAAGCATTGTCATCATCGTGTTGTCCAATCAACCGCCGGTGGCTAATGCAGGTGGTACTTATATAGCTCAATGCTCGGGGAACTCTAGTGCTAGCGTGACACTCAATGGCTCTGGTTCTACGGACCCTGATGCCGGCGATACACTGAGCTATGCATGGTCATGGCCTGGCGGCTCGGCCACGGGTTCAAACCCGACAGCATCCTTCCCCTTGGGTCACACACTGGTGAATCTGACCGTTAGCGATGGGAATGGTGGTGAATCCACGGCCTATGCCACGGTGATCGTAGAGGATACGACGGCTCCGACAGTGAATGCCGGACCTGATGTCACGGTTGAGGCGACTGGTCAGGATGGCGCAGCTTATGATGTCTCTGCGCAGGCCTCGGCCACAGATAATTGCTGTGCCGTGTCCATTAGTATCTCTCCTGTGGGTATCTACCCGCTGGGTGAAAATCTGGTCAATGTGTCAGCAACCGATTGCAGTAACAATACAGGTTATGATCCCATGATTGTAAATATCGTGGATACCACGGCACCTGTGCTGACTGTTCCGGCTAATGTAACGGTTGAGGCCAATGGTGTTTTGAGCACGGTGACGCTGGCTGCTGCGACGGCCACCGATATCTTTAGCGTTACAATTACCAATGATGCACCAGCCCTGTTTGCCTTTGGTGACACTACGGTAACCTGGATGGCAACGGACCCCAACGGCAATTCCTCGACTGCTACGCAGACAGTGACGGTGGCTGATACCACGGCCCCTGTGCTGACTGTTCCGGCTGATGTGAGTGTTGAAGCCAACGGTGTGCTGAGCACGGTGTCTCTGGGAACTGCAACCGCTACCGATATCTTCGGTGCCACAGTGACCAACGATGCACCTGCAACGTTTGCTCTGGGTGCGACGACAGTTACCTACACCGCGACTGACGGCAACGGCCTGACCACGACCGGTACACAGCTGGTAACTGTGGCTGATACCACGGCCCCTGTGCTGACTGTTCCGGCTGATGTGAGTGTTGAAGCCAACGGTGTGCTGAGCACGGTGTCTCTGGGAACTGCAACCGCTACCGATATCTTCGGTGCCACAGTGACCAACGATGCACCTGCAACGTTTGCTCTGGGTGCGACGACAGTTACCTACACCGCGACTGACGGCAACGGCCTGACCACGACCGGTACGCAGACAGTGACGGTGGCTGATACCACGGCCCCTGTGCTGACTGTTCCGGCTGATGTGAGTGTTGAAGCCAACGGTGTGCTGAGCACGGTGTCTCTGGGAACTGCAACAGCTACCGATATCTTCGGTGCCACAGTGACCAACGATGCACCTGCAACGTTTGCTCTGGGTGCGACGACAGTTACCTACACCGCGACTGACGGCAACGGCCTGACCACGACCGGCACACAGACAGTTACCGTGGCTGATACCACGGCCCCTGTGCTGACTGTTCCGGCTGATGTGAGTGTTGAAGCCAACGGTGTGCTGAGCACGGTGTCTCTGGGAACTGCAACCGCTACCGATATCTTCGGTGCGACGGTGACCAACGATGCACCTGCAACGTTTGCTCTGGGTGCGACGACAGTTACCTACACCGCGACTGACGGCAACGGCCTGACCACGACCGGTACACAGCTGGTAACTGTGGCTGATACCACGGCCCCTGTGCTAACTGTTCCGGCTGATGTGAGTGTTGAAGCCAACGGTGTGCTGAGCACGGTGTCTCTGGGAACTGCAACCGCTACCGATATCTTCGGTGCCACAGTGACCAACGATGCACCTGCAACGTTTGCTCTGGGTGCGACGACAGTTACCTACACCGCGACTGACGGCAACGGCCTGACCACGACCGGTACGCAGACAGTGACGGTGGCTGATACCACGGCCCCTGTGCTGACTGTTCCGGCTGATGTGAGTGTTGAAGCCAACGGTGTGCTGAGCACGGTGTCTCTGGGAACTGCAACAGCTACCGATATCTTCGGTGCCACAGTGACCAACGATGCACCTGCAACGTTTGCTCTGGGTGCGACGACAGTCACCTACACCGCGACTGACGGCAACGGTCTGACCACAACCGGTACACAGCTGGTAACTGTGGCTGATACCACGGCCCCTGTGCTAACTGTTCCGGCTGATGTGAGTGTTGAAGCCAACGGTGTGCTGAGCACGGTGTCTCTGGGAACTGCAACCGCTACCGATATCTTCGGTGCCACAGTGACCAACGATGCACCTGCAACGTTTGCTCTGGGTGCGACGACAGTTACCTACACCGCGACTGACGGCAACGGCCTGACCACGACCGGTACGCAGACAGTGACGGTGGCTGATACCACGGCCCCTGTGCTGACTGTTCCGGCTGATGTGAGTGTTGAAGCCAACGGTGTGCTGAGCACGGTGTCTCTGGGAACTGCAACAGCTACCGATATCTTCGGTGCCACAGTGACCAACGATGCACCTGCAACGTTTGCTCTGGGTGCGACGACAGTTACCTACACCGCGACTGACGGCAACGGCCTGACCACGAGCGGCACACAGACAGTGACGGTGGCTGATACCACGGCCCCTGTGCTGAATGTTCCGGCTGATATCACGGCTGAAGCCAACGCCATAAACAGCACTGTTGCTATCGGTAGTGCAACAGCAACCGACATCTTCCCGGTCACTGTGACCTCCGACGCTCCGGCAACCTATCTGCTGGGTACGACGGTGGTGACGTGGACGGCAACGGATGCCAACGGCAACGTGACCACCGGTACGCAGAACGTGACAGTTGTTGATACGACTGCTCCGGTTCTGACTGTACCGGCCGATGTTTCGGTTGAGGCCACCGGCATGGAGACGCCAGTATCCATCGGCACTGCCACGGCTACCGATATCTTCGCTGTGACTGTTACCTCCGACGCGCCGGCCACCTATCCGCTGGGAACGACGGTGGTGACGTGGACAGCAACGGATGCCAACGGCAACGTGACCACCGGTACGCAGAACGTGACAGTTGTTGATACGACTGCTCCGGTTCTGACTGTACCGGCCGATGTTTCGGTTGAGGCCACCGGCATGGAGACGCCAGTATCCATCGGCACTGCCACGGCTACCGATATCTTCGCTGTGACTGTTACCTCCGACGCGCCGGCCACCTATCCGCTGGGAACGACGGTGGTGACGTGGACAGCAACGGATGCCAACGGCAACGTAACGACCGGCACACAGAACGTGACGGTGGTGGATACCACGGCACCGACGGTGACGGCTCAGCTGGTACCGGTAGTGGTGGGGGATGACGACGATCACCACGGCAAGAATGAGGAACATGCTATGAAGGGCCTGTTCCAGGTGGTGTTCACAGCCTCCGATATTGTCGATGCGAACCCTGCGCTGACGGCTACGCTCAATGGTGCGACGGTGACCAACGGTCAGATCGTCCAACTGAAGCAGAGCAAGAAGGCCGAGGTTGAGTTTGAGCATGGCAAGCTGCAGGTCGAGGGTATGAGCTTCACCCTGGATGTTTCGGCTACCGACTTCTCGGGCAACACGGGTACGGCTTCGGCAAGCT
>Ga0210038_1000067_pt1 | contig 68936 bp, 68 predicted proteins | sample CryGeyCG2114_020_FD_183970 | JGI IMG/M metagenome (GOLD analysis project Ga0210038, IMG submission 183970) | Groundwater microbial communities from aquifer - Crystal Geyser CG15_big_fil_post_rev_8/21/14_0.20 (SPAdes) (version 2) | ecosystem: Environmental > Aquatic > Deep subsurface >... | reverse complement strand
TTGAAATTGCATAGTTATCTGGTTCAACTTCAAGTACTTTATCAATCATGATAAATGGAAATCTCTGAGGGATTAGCTTCTTTATCTCTTCAAAATCAAGTTGCATATATCCTCCCTTCGTTAACATTTTTTGTTGTTTTCACCTGAAAATACCTTTATAACACACCCCCAACCCCTCTTAATAGAGGGGAGTTCTGCGGTTTCCCCTCTAAAAAGAGGGGATTAAGGGGTGTGTATTTTCATTCCCCTTTGTGCCGACTTGTCAGCATGTGTGTTTCATTTTAAGTAGGCAGGATTCTCTCCCTTACAAGGGTCAATACCTTCTTAATCCCCTCCTTTACAAGGAGGGGTAGGGGAGGTTATTTGTTTAATTTTTTCTGCTATCTTAATCAATACCCCTTCTAAATTTTCATATATCTCCCTATTGGTAAATCTCAAAAACCGGATACCAAAGGTTTCAATCTGAGATTGTCTCTGCATATCAGATAACCGCCCCTTATTCCCCTCCTTACCAAGGAGGGGATGGGGAGGTAGATAGTGAGAATCTCCGTCAACCTCTAAAGCTAATTTCAACTCAGGGCAATAAAAATCTATCACAAAATGCTCGACGCTATATTGTCTTCTGAATTTATAGCCCTCTAACTGCTTGCCCTTTAATCTATTCCATAGGATGACCTCAGCCAAGGGTAGATTCCTTCTTAATGTCTTCCTTTTCGTTGTAAGGTTTGTTCTGTTAAATGCTTTTGTAATTAAAAACCCCTCCTACCTCCCCTTGTTAAGGGGAGGATAATAAGATGACAATTTAAATAATCGTTTGTTTATTTTCAACATCATGTATCATACCTGCTAAGAACAATAGCTGTATTTTGTCCATAGGGGTCGGATGAGATTACAAGCACATGATTTATGTTCTTCTGTATCGCTTTATTCGGGACATAATCAAGGTCGCATTCAGGGTCTTTTTCAATATAATTTACAGTCGGTGGGATGAATCCATTCTTTATGGCACCAACTGCTGCTGCTAATGATAAGGAACCTGAGGCAGAAAAAGATTCTCCTACCATTGATTTTATTGAACTCACAAGGATATTAAAAGCATGCGCTCCAAATATTTCTTTTATAACTCGCGTCTCCATCCTGTCAAGTCCTTTTGTCGAATTAGCGCTGGCAGATATAAAGCCTATATCCTCTGGAGAAAGAGGTGCATCTTTTAATGCAATGGTAATTGCATTTTTTAACCCTGTTCCTGCATGTTTGAATCCATCATCACTCCATTTGACCCCTCTGTATCCCCCCTTACCAAGGGGGGAATTAAAGGGGAGTGATGCGTCAAAGGAATTTCCATAACCTTTAACTGTGGCAAGTATTTCTGCGCCTCTTTTTAAAGCATGCTCTAAGTCTTCAAGAACAAGAACTGCTGCACCTTCTGAAAGGATTATCCCATTCCTTCTTGCATCAAAAGGACAAGAGATTGGCTCCGAACCATCTATCCCTGACAGATATCCAAGGTTATGAAAGCCGAGGAAAGTCTCTTCGCAAAGTTCTTCCACCCCTCCGGCAAGAACAACATCTGCTCTGTTTAAGCGTATAAAGTCAGAAGCATAAATGACTGCATCAAGACTGGCACAGAACCCTGTTGATATAGTTGTATTGAAGCCCTTTATCTTGAAACGAATTGAGACCTGACTTGCAGGAGAGTTAATGACTGTATTTGGAAAATACGACGGGTTTACATATTTTGGACCTTCGATAAGGCCTTCACGGTCGAACTGTGAAATACTGTGAAGGCTTCCGAATGTCGTTCCAATGGAAATACCTATGGAATTAGTGTTCTCGTCAGTGATCTGAAGATTGGCATCATCAATAGCAAGCTTGGCAGCAGAGCTTAACAATCTTGTACTTCGGTCAAGGGTACGAAGTCCTTTTTTGCCGAGAAATGAAACAGGGTCAAAATCGCTTATCTCCCCAGCAATATGGACTTTAAAGGAGGCTGTATCAAATAGGCTTATTGTTCTAAATCCTGTTTTCCCCTGGGATAATGCTTCCCAAAAATCCTTCCTGCCAATACCAACAGGAGAGAGAACACCTATGCCTGTGATAACAACTCTATCCATACTACTTTGTTATTACATAGAAAACTATGATCCCCGTATCTTCGCGCATTTCTCTTATTGCAGAAAAAGGTATTTTAGCCTCAGAAAAGATACCCATGAAGTCTTCTTCATATCTCTGTAAGAAACCATCCCAGTCAACAATCCAGTGGTAATCCTGATGTCTGTACCGGCTTGCATCCTTAAAGGAAGTAATTAATATGCCGCCAGGGTTAAGCATGTTATATAAGGCTTTGAAAAATTTTGCGAGAAAATCAGATTGGAGATAGTCAAAGAATCCAACACTGTATATGATGTCCTGCCTTCCAAACTCACTCATGTTAAGATCGTGGTCAAACATCCTTATGGCATTATATTTGCGAAGATTAACCTGATTTGATGAGAGTGGTGAAATACTGGTATAGGATAAACGATTTGCTGCGAAAGAAAGGGCATCATTATCTAAATCAATACAAGTAATTTTAGCGCCGGATTTTTCAATTACAGTGGCTAATTCAAAAACCTCACGGCATGAACCACATGCGATATTCAAGACAGAAGGTTTCTCTCTATTCAGTAATTCATCTCTTAGTATGTCCTCAAGTTTCTTGATCCTATTCCTTACGGCGGGCGCAAGATCTGAATTCAAGAGACACAAATCCAAATAGTATCCTATCCCTTCAGAGAGAGGTGTGTTTTTGTACACATGTTCCAGCGTTTTATAATCACCCTGATATCCCTGAGGCCATGTTCTTGTGCGGTTTATACAATAGCTTTTGGATAGAATGGTATTTGTTTTTCCATGAAACCTTATCCGTGCATCCCTGATAATATCCTTGTCTTTTACTTCTCTTTCAAATTCTGCACAGGCATCGAGTACATCAGAAATAGCCATTGTAACATCATGTAAAAGTTTGTCAGGATTTGCCTCAGGATTAGAACATCTTTTCTCTATTTCCTCAAGTCGTTTATTGAATAGTTCTGTTACATCATCGAGATGCTTGACATGTTTTTCATCTAACTTAATCCCAACCCTGTAATCATTATCAAGCTGTATGCACCACCTTACAAAACCAGCCTTATCTTCTATTCCATCATTGAACCACAGCATATGACCCGGAGCCAAAGGATAGTCTGTCTGTATGCCTATCCCTTTTTCAGATATATCAATTGCCTTGCCTTTTAGATTCAACCATTTCTGTTCCCTGGATTCACGAGAGCTTACAGAGAAGTCGATGATTTTAGAATAGGGTCTTCTTTCAAACTGTCTTGTCACCCCATTTGGGTTAGGTGATAAATTCTGCATAGTATCCTCCTTTTTTAGTTAGATTGTTTTTTAATATGTTCTCAGTAACAGAACCACTATCTATCTTTTGTCTTTTAATGTTGCCTTACCTGCATATGAATGCCATTTCTGAAACAATTTCTCGAGCTTATCTTTGTAAGCCATTGAAAACAATATTATAACAATTGCAATCCCTAAAAGAATAAATAGCCGATAATATTGATGGTGTCGTATGTATGAACCGCCAAGGGTTAAGAGGATAGTCCCAAAAAGCCTTCCGGTACCGCCAATCACAAGGAATTCCGCTGTGGTAATGTGTCCAAGCCCAAGGATGTAACATAAGAGGTCCTTTGGAAATCCAGGTATAAGGAATAGTAGGAAGACCAGGAATGCACCCTTAAGATGGAGGAGATAATCGAATCGGCTCATGGTTCTTTCGTCTACAAATTTTTCTACAAAGGGTCTTCCAAAGGCTCGTGAGAGAGCAAAGGCTATGTAAGAGCCTATTGTTAAACCAATGGTAGACAATAAAACACCAAGGTAAGGTCCATATAGAATGCCACCTAAAACCCCTGTAACCTCTCCCGGTATAGGAGTAATAACTACCTGGACAACCTGTAAAAGAATGAATCCTACAAATGCAGCAGGCCCAAGAGAATCAAGAAAGCATTTCAACCGTTCTTGTAATAATCGGCTTTCATGAACTGAAAGAGGGATTAAACCATATTCATAGGCCATTAATGCCAATCCAACTACTATGAGTAAGAGCATTAATAGCCTGAGCCATATCTTGTTCTTAAATGGTGCTATTGCCTATCTCCTTGTCACACGAGTTATAGATATAGGTCACAGGTCTATTTTGGTTTTTCCATTTTTTCAAGAAATGGTTTTATCAGATCTATCGGTACCGGGAATATTATTGTGGAGTTTTTCTCTGTAGCGATTTCCGTAAGTGTCTGGAGGAACCTGAGCTGGAGTGCAGACGGTGCTGTTGCAATTATAGTTGCCGCATCTACAAGCTTCTGTGATGCCTGAAACTCTCCTTCAGCATGGATAATCTTTGCCCTTCTTTCACGCTCAGCCTCTGCCTGTTTTGCTATTGCCCTTTGCATTTCTATTGGCAGGTCAACATTCTTAACCTCGACTGTTGTTACCTTTATCCCCCATGGCTCTGTCTGAAAATCAATTACCTTTTGAAGTTTAGCATTTACCTCTTCCCTTTTAGAAAGGAGGTCATCGAGCTGGCTCTGTCCGAGAATGCTCCTGAGCGTTGTCTGTGCGATCATTGATGTTGCATATAAAAAATCCTCAACCTCTGTAATTGCCTTTATAGGTTCTATTACCCTGAAATAGATAACGGCATTAACCTTAACTGTTATATTGTCCTCTGTAATTACATCCTGAGCAGGAACGTCCATTGCGACAATACGAAGGCTGACCCTGACGAGCCTGTCAATTATCGGCCAGATTATGACAAGTCCAGGACCCTTTACAGGTATAACCCTTCCAAGCCTGAATACAACACCCCTCTCATATTCCCTTAATATCTTTATTGCACTCGAAAGGAAATATATGACAAGGAATATTATTAAAAGAAAACCCATGAAAGACGTTGCAAATATTGGCATATAAACCTCCTTATAGCTTATACAAAATACATTATGTATGCATCACGCATCGTGTATCTGACATCAAATTACTGATATCTTTTAACCTTTACCTTCAGTCCTGATACAGTCTCTACTATTATATTTTCCCCCTTTCCTATAGGCTCATCAGAATATGCTGCCCAGCGCTCACCATGTAATAATACCATACCTCCATCTTTTGTTATATCTGTATCTGCAATCCCTTTAGCTCCGATAAGTCCCTCTGAACCGGTGACAGGCTTTCTCTTATATGCCTTGAATGCAAGGCCGAATGTTACAGTAAAGAATAGGGCGGTTATAATGACAGCAGGGAGAATAATATAGAGCGAGAGCTTCATAAAAGGCGCCGGTGATTCAAAGAGCATCAGTGAGCCTATAATCATAGCAATTATTCCGCCAATCGTGAGCACTCCATGAGATACAATCTTTACCTCAAGAACGAAGAGGATGATGGCGAGGATAATTAATAAAAGTCCTGCATAATTTACAGGAAGTGTCTGGAATGCATAGAAGGCAAGTATGAGACAGATTCCACCTATTACACCGGGGAAAAGCGCCCCAGGGTTTGTAAGTTCAAAAAATAGGCCGTAAAAACCAAGGAGCATAAGGATATAGGCGATATTTGGGTCGGAAATGAGGTTGAGTATCTTATGCCTGATCCCTATTTCCTCTCTGGTGACATTTGCTTTTGCAGTCATCAGGATCTTTTGTCCCGTAATCGTCCGGACCTTTCTGCTGTCTATATCTGAGAGAAGGCTGTTCAGGTCTTTGCTAACGAGGTCTATAACCTTTTCCTTTAACGCCTCTTTCTCTGTCGCAGAGATACTCTTCCTGACCGCATCTTCAGCCCACTTTGCGTTTCTCCCGTTTCTCTCTGCAAGAGATTTTATATAAGCTGCTGCATCGTTGGTCGCCTTTTCAGCCATCACCTTATCCATCTTTTCCCCAATGCCAACTGGATGGGCTGCCCCGATATTTGTACCAGGTGCCATTGCTGCGATATGGGCAGCCAAGGTTATAAATACACCCGCAGAGGCTGCCCTGCTGCCGCTTGGCGAAACATACACAACAACAGGTACTTCACTCCCTATGATATCTTTGACAATATTTCTCATGGATGTGTCCAACCCTCCCGGGGTATCGAGCTCAATTATGAGTGCCTCGGCTTTCTTCTCATTCGCCTTCTTAATACTCTTTCCAATATATTCTGCTGAAACCGGATTAATAACACCATCTACAGTGATGACAATAACTTCTTTCCTAATTTCTTCAGCAAATCCCCCCTGCCCCCCTTTACTAAAGGGGGGTGAGGGGGGATTATTTTCAGAGAAGGCAGAAAAGGAAAAGAGGATTAGAAAAATTAGAAATATAGTCTTAATAAACATGAATTTATTTTTTACAAAAAAGGATTTTACAAAAGGCTATACGTTCATTGCACATATTTTGATAAGATTATAGACGTTAAGACAGTAAATTGCAATAAAGACAGTATGGAGTAGCGTAAAATATTGGTTGTGATTTTAAATGGACCTTATGTTAATATTTATTAGATAATATTTACAGTATTTATTTAAGATTTCCCTCTTTCTTTTAGGAGAAAAAAGGAGGTATAGACAATGGTTAATTTATTATGGCTACAAAGTGGTGGTTGCAACGGGGATACGATATCATTCCTTAACGCAGAGCAGCCACATGTACTTACCGCCCTGAAGATGCTTGATATAAATTTACTGTGGCATCCCTTTCTAAGTCTTGAAATAGGGGAAGATGTAGGGAAAATATTTGATAAATGTATTTCCAGAAAAACAAAACTTGATGTTTTAATAGTGGAAGGCGCTGTGATTTGCGGACCTGAAAATAGCGGGAAATTTTTTCTATTTAATGGTCGTCCGTTCAGGGAGTGGATAGAAAAGCTTGCTAAGGTTAGCCAGTATACAATAGCAATTGGCACCTGTGCTGCCTTTGGCGGTATAGTAGCTGCCGGCGCTAATTTTATTGAGGCTACCGGTCTACAGTTCTTGAGGAAACAAAAAGGAGGGGCGCTGGGAAAGGATTACGTCTCGGGTTCAGGCCATCCGGTAGTCAACGTTCCTGGCTGTCCCTGTCATCCGGATTGGATAGTAGAGACGCTAATGCGGTTAATAATGGGGAAATTAGGCGCCGGAGAATTGGATGAATTCAATCGTCCTAAGGCATTCTATAAAAAACTGGCCCATCATGGCTGTCCACGAAATGAATTTTACGAATTTAAGGCTTCAGCCACTGAATATAGTCAACTGGGATGTCTTTTTGAATATCTGGGCTGTAAAGGAACATTATGTGAATCAGACTGTAATGAGCGTATGTGGCTGGGTCGTACAGGAAGTTGCACTCGAGCAGGTTTTCCATGTATTGCCTGTACCTCGCCGGATTTTCCAGATAGCTCTGTACCTTTCTTTGAGACCAGAAAGATAGGAGAGGTACCTGTTACATTGCCCCTTGATGTTCCTAAAGCCTGGTATGTGGGGATGGCCAGCTTAGCAAAACTTGCCACTCCTGAGAGATTAAAGAAAAATGCAGTATCATTCAGAAGGGTAGATTAAGGAGTTTAAGATGTCTAAGACGATAAATATAAGTCCATTTAATAGAGTGGAAGGCGACCTGGAGATAACTATTGAGATTAAGGATGGAAAGGTGCAAAATGCCAGATCCAAGGGTGTGATGTTTAGAGGGTTTGAAATCTTGTTAAAGGGAAGAGATCCTATGGATGCCATAGTATTTACTCCAAGGATCTGTGGAATCTGTGGTGCATCACATGGAGTAGCAAGCTCGACAGCCATAAAGAATGCATGGAACTCTGCGATGCCTGATAATGCATATAGGGTAAAAAATATTGTCATGGCAATCGAGATTCTTATGAGTCATATTACACATTTCTATATCTTATTTGCCCCTGATTTGACCAATAAAAAATATTCACCTCATCCAGACTATCCTGAGATTGTAAAGCGTTTTCTTCCTTTTAAGGGCGCATCTTATTTAAAGGCTCTTAAGGCTCGTTCAAGTATGTTAGAGCTTATGGGAGTATTTGCAGGCAAGTGGCCAAATACACTTATCTTCCAGCCGGGAGGAGTTACCTGCAGTATCAGTATTTCACGCCAAATTAAGGCCCTGGGACTATTGAGGGAGTTACAGGATTACATAGAAAAAAGTTTACTGGGTTGCGAGATTGATAGATGGCTGGAGAATAAGAGCTTAGCTGACCTGGAGAAGTGGTTGACAGAATCAAACCACCAGGACAGCGACATTGGGACTTATGTTAGGTATTCGAGAGAAATAGGATTGGATAAAATTGGTAAAGGTCCGGGTAAATTTCTGTCTTATGGAGCATATAAACTTCCTGAGGGAAAAAACTGGCTTTCCAGCGGGTACTATGACAGGGATTTTTACCCATTTAACCAGGAGAAGATAACTGAATATATCAAGTATTCCTTCCTAAAAGGCTACAAGGGAGGACTACATCCTTCTGAAGGGATTACCGAACCTGATCCGGATAAGGGAGGGGCTTACAGTTGGTCTAAATCTCCGCGCTATGATGACAACACAGTAGAGGTAGGGCCTCTGGCCAGGATGATACTGGATAAAGACCTCCTGATCTATGATATATTTAGTAAAAGAGGTTCAAGCGTTTTCTTAAGGGCTTTGGCAAGGCTTCATGAGGCGGTGAGGTTGGCAAGACAGGTTGGAATCTGGATAAGAGAGATAGACGCGTATAAGCCATTCCATAAAAAGCCTTTGGTGCATACAGAGGCAAAAGGAATAGGTCTTATTGAGGCGGCAAGAGGGGCGCTTGGTCACTGGATAGCCATTAAGGACGGTAAGATTGAAAGATATCAGGTAATAACCCCTACTGCATGGAACCTTTCTCCTAAGGATTTTTTTGATCAGCACGGGACATGTGAGCAAGCCTTGAACGGGACTATAGTTGAGGATGAGGATAATCCGGTAGAGGTCGGGCATGTGATAAGATCCTTTGATCCCTGCCTTGTATGCACTGTTCATACAATAAAGAGGTAGGCATGATCACATGGTACGGAAATGAATTTTCAGAGAAAGAATAAATGGGTATATGAGAATATTGTCAAAGGAATTGACGAAGAGATTCTGCTTATCTCAAAAGATTACAAAATTGTCTGGGCAAGTCAAAAATCAATAGACATTTACGGACCTGAAATTATTAATAAGCGTTGTTATTATGTAACACACGGTCTTGACTTTCCATGCCAGGGACCTTTTGATATATGTCCAATATATAATGTTTTAGCCACAGGAAAATCCAGTTCCGCAACCCACATCCATTCCGGCATACATGATGGTAGTAGTCAACATCATGTATTAATTAATGTATATCCAATAAGAAACGGACATGATGAAATTACACGTTTTGTCCACATTGCCAAAGATGTCACTGACAATGTAATCCACCGGCAGATGGAAGAGAAAATGTGGCAGGAAATCATACAAGCTATAGATCGAATTTATGCAGAGTTGGTGGATAACCAAATGAAGATAGAAAAGTCTAAAACAGAACTAGAGGGAAGGACAGCCGAGTTGGAAAGGAGCAGCTTAGAGTTAATAAAAACTCAGGAGCGCCTCATTCGGACTGAAAAATTGGCTGCCATAGGGCAGTTGGCTGCCGGTGTAGCTCATGAACTGAGGAATCCTTTAGGGGTAATTAAAAACTCAGCTTACTATTTAAAAGAAGAGATCAGCAAAGGTGGTCTAATAGCAAAAGATCCGAGTATTTCTGAGTTTCTTGATATTATAGAGAATGAGATAAGTCTCTCTGCCAAGATTATCAGAGACTTGCTGAACTTTTCTCTGACCTCAAAATTAGTGGTTAAGCCATATGATATAAATAAAATTATTAAATATGCCCTATCGGTTACCAAGACACCGGAGAATATCAAAGTAGAGATGAATCTAAAACCTAACCTCAAGAAGGCTATGGTTGACCATTATCAAATAAGACAGGCCTTTAATAATCTGATCTTAAATGCCTGTCAATCCATGGAAGTGGGTGGAAGATTAACAATAACCAGCCGGGAGGATGAAAGGTTTATTGAGGTCGAATTTAAAGATACTGGTTGTGGAATTAAAGAAGAAGACCAGAAGAAGATATTTGATCCACTTTTTACTACTAAGGCCAAGGGTATTGGATTAGGGCTGGCAGTTACCCATGGAATTATTGAGAGACATGAAGGACAAATAAAACTAAAAAGTGAGTTTGGAAAAGGCGCCACATTTGTTGTCAGGCTGCCTATGGCTGAAGGGTGAGAGCGATGAACGAAAAGACATGCAAAAGATGTTGGACTGATATGGGAAAGAGGAAATATCATGAATAATAAAGTCGATGCTTTGACAAGCTCAATACCAAATATCCTGATTATTGACGATGATAAAGGCATGTGCAAAACCCTTTCGCATATACTTGAACTGGATGGATACAGAATCTCAACAGCAATACTGCCAATGATGGAGCGGCCTTAATAAAAGGTGACTCATTTAATATAGCTATATTGGATATAAGACTTCCGGATATAGATGGGGTAGAACTATTGGAAATCATTAAAAAGACAGATCCGGATTTAAGCATAATCATGATAACGGCTTATGCCAGCACAGAAAATGCTATTAAGGCATTGAACAGAGGTGTAGACGCCTTTGTTACCAAACCTTTTGACATAGAAGAACTAAGGGCTTTAGTTAAAAAGTCTATAGACAAGCAGATGCTAACAAAAGAGAAGCAGAGATTGGGGAAGGAGTTAAAAGAGTCTCTGGAAAAATACAGGGAACTATTTGAAAGTATAAATGATGCAGTAGCCGTATTTATGATCCCTGATGGTAAACTCAGCATTTATAATAAAAGATTTATCGGATTGTTTGGCTATTCCGAGCAGGAGTTGAAGGATAAAGGATTTTCAGATTTTGTCCATCCGGAAGATCTACCCGCGGCTATGAAACGGTTCGAGGAAAGAATAGCTGGGAAACCAGTAGGAGATATTTATGAGATTAAGGTTTTAAACAAAAAGGGAGAAGTATTTTTCCTCGAAGTTGGTGACCGCCCCTATTTTCAAAAAGGAAATATTTTTGGTGTTGAAGTCATCATGAGAGATGTCAGCGAAAGGAAAAAAATTGAGGAGCAGCTCATCCAATCCGAGAAGCTGAGAGTTATGGGTCAGATGGCTTCAGGGGTTGCACATGATTTCAACAACATCTTAGCCATCATCTTGGGTAATACAGAGTTACTTGCCAGGCAGGTGGATACATTAAATCCTGAACAGATAAAAAAACAGCTCAAAGTAATCGAAACTGCTGCGTTAGATGCTGGTGAGGCTGTAAAACGTCTTCAGGAGTTTACCAGGATAAGGGTGGATAAAGCATTTTCAATAGTGGATATCAATGAGATCATTGTAGAAGTGAAAGAGATGTCCAAACCCCGCTGGAAAGATCAGGCCCAGGAAGTGGGCATTAATATCGAGTTAATATCCATATTAGAAAAGGATTTGCCACATATTATGGGAAGCCCCTCAGAATTAAGGGAGGTCTTAACCAATATGATCTTCAACTCAATTGATGCCATGCCTGAAGGAGGTAAGATTACCATTGAGACAAGAGCCATTAATGAGGAAGTGCAGATACTTGTAACTGATACCGGAATAGGCATATCTAAAGAAGTGAAAAAAAAGATTTTTGATCCATTTTTTACTACTAAAGGTGCCATAAGCGATGGATTGGGATTGAGCATTGCCTATAGTATTATCACCAGACATGGGGGAACTATAGAGGTCGAGACCAAAGAAGGAAAAGGCGCTGCCTTTATAATAAATTTACCTGTCCCGGCGGAACTCAAAGAAAAAGTGGGAAAGCATATTACGACCAGAGAGGTTAAGACTGCCAATATCCTGGTGATAGATGACGAAGAAATGGTCCGGAATATTTTAGGGAGCTTGCTTATCCAGGGAGGGCATAATGTTTATAAGGCTTCTTCTGGAAAAGAAGGGTTGGATATTTTTGATAACGAGGCGATTGATCTGGTTTTTACTGATGTGGGCATGCCCGGGATGAGCGGCTGGAAGGTGGCTAAATCAATAAAGGCAAAAGATCCCAGTATACCTGTAGCCTTGATTACCGGCTGGGGTATCCAGATAGATGATGAAAAGATGAAAGAAAGCGGTGCAGATCTTATATTAAATAAACCCTTTAAAATGAATCAGGTTTTAGATCTGGTTGCAGAGGCGATGGACATAAAGAAAAGATTAAGCTCAATTTGACTTAAAGTCATCTGCTCAGACTTAATCTTCTAACATCTCTTCAATAGTAATCAATACCGATTCACTTAATGCATGAAGATTATACCCGCCTTCAAGGGCAAATATAAAAGGCAGAAACGTGTGAGGTGTGACAGGCGAACATTTAAGAATTCCTCTAACTATATTTTGTATTCCTTCATTTGTTACATTTATATCTGAAAGGGGGTCTTTTGAATGAATGTCATAGCCTGCAGAGATGAGGATTATATCAGGACTGAAGTTCCTGACAAGGCCTGGCATGATATCATGATAGGCAGAGAAGTAATCCTTATCTCCTGAGCCATACTGCATAGGGATATTATAAGTAAAGCCTTCTCCTTTGCCTTTTCCTCTTTCCGAATCTCTTCCTGTCCCGGGATAATGTGGATACTGATGTGTGCTGAAATAAAAAACCGCGTCATCTTCTTCGAATATGTGCTGGGTGCCGTTTCCATGATGGACATCAAAATCAATGATAAAGACCTTTTTATATCCAATCTTCTGTGCATATCTGGCGCCAACAGCAATATTATTGAATATGCAAAAGCCCATAGCCCTGTTTGCCTCAGCATGATGACCTGGCGGCCTTACATTGCAGAACGCCCTTTCTATCCCACCTTTTTTACATCTATCTATCGCTTCAATAACAGCGCCTGCGGCAAACATTGCTGCCTCAAACGAGTTATCCGAAATGTATGTGTCAGGGTCATAATAACCTTTAAAGGTCTTGACATTATCGAAATATTTTTTGGTGTGAACACTTAGTAGAACACTTAGTATATCATCTTCATCTGCGCGTCGAGGCTTTATATGTATTAGATTATTCCAGATATCTGAATTTTTTAGTGCATCTAATATTTTTATAAGCCTTTGGGGAGATTCTGGATGGCCAGCAGGCATTTCATGTTTGAGGAATATATCATCATAAACAAATCCGACTTTTTTCATATAGAACATTAGAACCTAATTTGAACGGGTTTTTTTATTTTTACCCTTATTATTTAAAGTACTATGAAAAATGTTAACCACCCACTAAGTGGTCATTCCCGCTTGTCGGGAATCCTTCTATAAACAAAGAAAGATTCCGGACAAGCCAGAATGACAGAACAAGAATCGCTCGATTTAGGTAGAAATTAGTTTTCTTCAAATTCTTTTTTAAAAAATATGGACTCTGTTGCCCCTCTTTTTAAAAGAGGGGATAGGGAGATTTTGTGAATAACAAATACATAATACATAATTATAAAATTCCCCCTCACCCCCCTTTGCTAAAGGGGGGATTTGAGAGGCTATCACTCTTAAAACAAACCTTTCACTTTACCGGTTTTTACATCTACATCGACGCGCCGGTAAGCGGGGTCGGATGATGTCCCCGGCATGAGGCTGATATTCCCTGCTACAGGACAGATAAACCTGGCTCCTCCATATATAAGAAAGTCGCGAATGCGAAGTGTCCAGCCGTTTGGCACACCCTTAATTGCAGGGTCATCAGAGAGAGAGAGATGGGTCTTTACCATCATTGTAGCATAATCTTTAAATTTTGGATCCTTCTCAAACTTCTCGGCCTTTGCTCCTGCCTCTCGGGAAGTGGTTACTCCATCAGCCCCGTAAACCTCCCTGGCGATGAGCTCGATACGTTTACGAAGAGGAGTATCCATATCATAAAGAAATTTAAAGTTTACCCTGTCATTACATGCATCCAGAACTGCATCAGCCAGCTCAAGTGCACCTTCGCCTCCATACTGCCAGTGCTGTGATACAGCAACACGTGCACCGGCAGCCTCGCACATCTTCCTTGTCAGCTTAACCTCCTCCTCCGTATCATTGTGGAATCGGTTTATGCAGACAACAGGGTTTATACCTGCCTTCTTAACCGTATTTATATGATGTATTACATTTGTCATTCCATCTTCAAGCCATGCAAGATTTTCCTTAAAATATTCTTTTGGAATCGGTCTGCCTGGAACTACTGGTGGTGCACCAGCATTAACACCATGATGCTTCAATGCCCTTATAGTAGCTGTAATCACCGAGACATTTGGAATGTTCCCTGAATAGCGACACTTTACATTCCAGAACTTCTCAAAACCTATATCAGCACCAAAACCAGACTCAGTAATATGATAATCAGCTAACTTAAGACACATCTTGTCGGCCACGACAGATGACTGACCGACAGCAATATTGGCAAAAGGCCCTGCATGAACAAAACAGGGCTGGCCCTCAATAGATTGAAGCAAATTGGGATTTATGGCATTACGCATCCATGCAGTCATAGCACCGGCAACCTCGAGGTCTTCTGTAGTTACAGGGTTACCCTGTTTGTCGTATGCTACGACAATACCACCTATCCTTTTTCTGAAATCTGCAAGATCACTGAAGATTGCGAGTATGGCCATAACCTCTGAAGAGACAGCTATACCGAATTTAGATTGCATCGTAAAGCCATCCATCTTGCCGCCTATACCGATGACGATGTTGCGAAGTGCCTGGGCACAAAAATCAATAACCCAGCCCATTTCAACATTCCTGGGGTCTATATTAAGACGTTTCAGGTTTCTCTTCGATAGCTGTTCATCATTATAGTTAGACTCATGCTGCATCCTCGCAGTTAATGCAACCATAGCAAGATTATGTGCATTCATGACAGCGTTTATGTCACCTGTCAGTCCAAGTGAGAATTCTGTGAGGGGGATACACTGTGATAAACCGCCTCCTGCTGCAGAACCTTTGATATTCATAGTTGGTCCACCCGAAGGTTGACGGATACATGCAGTGACTTTTTTACCGCGTTTACCCATTCCCTGAAGAAGTCCCATGGTTGTAGTGGATTTTCCCTCTCCGAGAGGGGTTGGAGTTATGGCTGTTACTTCAATGAATTTCCCATCAGGCCTATCCTTTAGCCTTTCTAAAACCTGTGCATAATCAACCTTTGCAATATAATGCCCGTAAGGCAGGAGTTCATCATTTTCGATACCTAATTCATCAGCTAATTGCTGAGATGTCTTCATCGTCTTTTCCGCTGCTTCTGCAATTTCCCAATCTGCATGTTTGGTTGGATCAATCGGCATTTTAAAAATCCTCCTTTTAAAAATAGTGTTAAGTGTAAGTGAAAGTGAAATTCCTGAAAATTCTTAATACATCAACTTAAACTTACACATACACTTACACTTTGCACTTACCTTAATAGCTTATTAATGCACTGAGGAATTTATCGTTCATTCGCCTCAGGTTTTTACTCATTACTATTGCAATTTTCGTAATAATCTTACATGCAAGTTCGATATCTTCTTGCATTAATTTTTCAAAGTCTTCTTTTGAAATAAGAAAGAGTTCAGTATCTTCAGCCGCAACAGCACTTGCCTCATGTCGTCTTTTCTCAAGGATTGATAATTCACCGAAGAAATGCCCTGGGGTCAGGGTAGCAATTGTCTGTCTCCAGCCGTCAGAGGTAATCTTGGAAATTTCAACCTTTCCTGAATGGACAAGATACAGCCCCTTTGTGTCATCTTTTTCCTTAAAAAGTTGATCCCCTTTTTTAAAGGTCATTTTTTTAACGATTTTAGACATCTTGTTAAGCTCTGCACTCTCCATGTCATGGAGTAAAACCTGTTGTTTTAATATTTTAGTCATAGCGCCTCCTTTTTAGTTAAAATCAAGGTTCAGGTTAAGAAAACCTCAACCTTTAATTCATATCTGGTGTATTGGTTCTATTTTAACTGCACATACCTTTAACTCCGGTATCCTTGCGATAGGGTCCAGAACAGAACTGGTAAGCACATTTGCTGCCGCCTCCTTGAAGTGGAAAGGTATGAAGGTCATACCTTTTAACGGCCGTTCCGAAATTAACACCTTGATATCTATAGAGCCTCTCCTGGAAGATACCTTCACTGTATCCCCATCATTTACTCCCAATTGCTTTGCATCATCGGGATGGATCTCGATATATGCCTCGGGTGATACTTTATTGATTGCATCAATCTTTCTCGTCATTGACCCTGTATGATACTGAAAAAGCTGTCTTCCTGTCGATAGCAAAAATGGATACTCATTATCAGGTAATTCCTCTGATGGTCTATATCTGATGGTGCTGAATGCAGCCTTACCTCTTGGGAACCCTCCTTTAAAGAGATAAAGAGTTCCTGGATGGTCGAGTGTTGGACAAGGCCACTGAAGACCTATCTTTTCTATCCTTCCGTAAGTTATACCTGCTATCGCCGGCCATGCCTTCCCAGCTTCATGAAATACCTCTCCAATATAGTTATATCTCATCTTGTACCCGAATAGGTTTGCAAGTTCCATGATTATCCATGAATCCTCTTTTGCCTCCCCTGGTGGTTCTACTGCCTTTCTGACCCTTTGAATCCTTCTTGCAGTATTTGTGAATGTACCGTCTTTCTCTGCAAAGCAGGCTGCAGGCAATACCACATCAGCAAGCTCTGCCGTCTCCGTCATAAATATATCCTGTACAACAAGGAAATCCAGTTTTCCAAGTGCCTTTATTGTATGGTTAACATCAGGGTCGCTCAAAACAGGGTTTTCACCCATTATGTATGATGCCTTCAGTTTTCCCTTAAAGGCTGCATTGATTATTTCCGTTGCCGTTAAACCGACCTTGTCAGAGAGCTTGACACCCCATGCCATTTCAAACTTTTGCTTGATACCCGGTATATTTACCTTTTGATAACCGGGATAGAAGTCAGGTATGCAACCCATATCTGTTGCACCCTGAACATTGTTCTGTCCCCTGAGAGGGTTGACCCCTGTACTTTCTCTTCCGAGATTACCTGTCATCAATGCCAAGTTTGCTATTGCATAGACATTTTCTGTTCCATGAGAATGCTGGGTAATACCCATGGTGTAATAAATACCAGGCCGTACAGCATTTCCATAAAGAAGCGCTACCTTTATAATATCTTCCTTTGGAACACCTGTAATCCTTTCACCTTCCTCTGGTGTGTATTCGGCGAGGGATTGCTTGAAGGATTCAAAGCCTTCTGTCCGTTCCTCTATGAATTTTTTATCTATTAAATCTTCTTTTACAATTACATGCATAATAGAGTTTAGAAGGGCAACGTCTGTGCCTGGCCTGTGCTGCAGCCATATCTTGGCAAATCTTACAAGTTCAATCCTTCTTGGGTCAGCAATAATAAGTTCAGCTCCATTTTTAACAGCCTTCTTCATTTTTAGACCGATTATCGGGTGTGTCTCTGTTGTATTTGAACCGATGACAAAGATTACATCATGATTTTCAATCTCCGGGACGGAATTTGTCATGGCACCTGAACCAAAAACTGATGCAAGTCCAGCAAATGTTGAGCTATGGCAGTACCTTACACAATTGTCAACATTATTTGTGCCAATGACAGCACGCATAAATTTCTGGAAGAGATAATTTTCCTCATTTGTGCATCTTGCTGATGAAAGTCCGCCAATCGAGTCCGCGCCGTATCTTTCTTTTATTTCTCCTAATCTTTTTGCAACAAAGTTTAATGCCTCTTCCCATGAAACCTCCCTGAATAGTGAGGAGTGAGGAGTGAGGAGTGAGGAGTCTACCCCCCCATTCCCCCCTCTTTCAAATCCCCCCTCGCCCCCCTTTGCTAAAGGGGGGGTGGGGGGATTATTAGGGGGATTTGTCCACTGTCCACTGTCCGCTGAATGTTTTTTGGGAGCTGTTCTGATAAGAGGCTTTGTGAGCCTTTCATCGCTATTTATGAATCCGTAACCAAATCTACCTTTCATACAAAGCCAGCCTTCGTTTATCGTATCTTTTTTTGAGGAGACACGGATAATTTCGTTCCGCCTTACATGGAGTGTAAGGTTGCAGCCGCACCCGCAGTATGGGCAAACAGTATCAACTTGCTCTATGTCTTTCTGCCTTCCTTTATGAGCCCACATCTTACCTGTCAATGCTCCTGTAGGGCAGACCGCAACACACTGGCCGCAGAACTCGCAATTGAGATCTTTTTCATAGGAAGCACATACCCTTGTATTAAATCCCTTATAAGCAAAGTCAATTGCACCTACACCCTGAATCTCGTCACATACCCGCACACATTGCCCGCAGAGTATGCATTTTTCCATACTCCTTTCAACGAATGGATTTTCGTCCTTTTTAATAAAAGGTCTTTTTTCGCCGACGAATCTGTTCTCCCTAATATTGTAGAAATATGCAAGTTCCTGGAGTGTGCAATCACCTGCCCTTTCACACACCATACAGTCATTTGGATGGTCAGATAGGAGAAGTTCAAGGATTGTTTTCCTTAATTTTTCTAAATAAGGGCTTGTTGTTGTGACTATCATCCCTTCTTTTGCTATAGTTGTACAGGCAGTAGCAGGTCTTGCCATGCCCTGAACTTCTACTATACATAGTCTGCAGCCTCCGAATGGCGAAAGTTCGGGATGGTGGCATAGTGTAGGTATCGGGATGTCAAGTTTTTTTGCAGCATCGAGAACGGTTGACAGCTTCCTTACAGTAACTTTCATGCCATCTATTTTGAGTGTTACCATTTCATGTCCATAAAATCTCCCCTAACCCCTCTTTACCAAAGAGGGGAAGGACACACCCCTTAATCCCCTCTTAATAGAGGGGAATCTCCCCCTTTGGAAAAGGGGGATGAAGGGGGATTTTTTAATAATAATTGTGCATTATGCATTATATCTTCATTATCGCTTTAAACTTACATGCATAAAAACATGTCCCACATTTTACACACAAATTTGAGTCAATTCTGTGTGGTTTTTTCTTTATGCCCCGGATTGCATCGGCCGGGCACACTCTTTTGCAGGCGCCGCAGCCCTTGCAAACCTTTTCAAGAATAAAGTATTTTATTAAATCCTTACATACAGCAGCAGGACATTTTTTATCTATAATGTGTGCCTCATATTCGTTTCTGAAATATTTAATAGTACTTAATACAGGGTTAGGTGCTGTCATACCCAGTCCACATAAAGAGGTTGCTTTTATATCCTCACTGAGTTCCTCGAGAAGTTCTATATCGCCTTTTTTACCTTTGCCTGAAGTAATCCTCTCCAATATTTCAAGCAGTCTCTTTGTGCCTATCCTGCATGGAGTACATTTGCCGCATGATTCTGCCTGGGTAAATTCGAGGAAAAACTTTGCTGTATTGACCATACAGTCAGTCTCATCGAGTACGATCATGCCGCCTGAACCCATAATTGAGCCCGCCAGCGCAAGGGGCTCATAATCTACTTCTATATCAAGAAACCCTGCAGGAATGCATCCTCCTGATGGACCTCCTGTCTGTACTGCCTTGAATTTCCTGTCACCTTCAATCCCGCCGCCGATGTCATAAATTATCTCCCTCAAAGAAATCCCCAGAGGCACTTCGATGAGACCCGCATTTTTCACTTTTCCCGTTAGTGCGAAGACTTTGGTTCCCCCACTCCTTTCGGTCCCTAAGTTTCTGAACCAATCGGCACCTTTTAATATTATCTGAGGGACGTTCGCAAAGGTTTCGACATTGTTCAGAACTGTTGGTTTGTCCCATAATCCCTTAACAGCGGACCGCCATAGCTTTGGGGTTGGCATACCGCGTTTCCCTTCGATAGAACGCATCAGTGCTGTAGCTTCACCACAGACAAATGCACCTGCACCCTGAAATATCTTGAGGTCAAAATTGCAACCTGTACCGAGGATGTTTTTACCGAGCAATCCTGCCTCATAACATTGGTCTATAGCCAATTGAAGGCGCTTAACAGCTAATGGATATTCTGCCCTTACGTATATAAAGCCGTGTTGAGACATGGTCGCCTTTGCACATATAATCATACCCTCAATGATGGAGTGAGGATCTCCCTCCATTACAGACCTGTCCATGAAGGCTCCGGGATCGCCTTCGTCACCATTGCAGATGATATATTTCACCTCAGACTTGATTTTTAAGCTAAGTTCCCACTTGAGACCAGTAGGAAAACCTGCACCTCCTCTACCCCTCAATTTAGAGGCATTTACAACCTCGACTACCTTTTCAGGGCTCATCGAGGTGAGGGCCTTTTTTGCCGCCTCATACCCACCGGCCGCTATATAGGCATTAATATCTTCCGGATCTATCTCACCGCAGTGAGAGAGTACTACCTTTATCTGTTTTTTATGGAAGTTGCGGTATTCTTCTCCAACAGCCCATTCTGTAACAGGCTTACCTTCTACTAAATGTTCTTTGACAATCCTCGGAATCATATCTGGTTTTATATGCTCGTAGGTTGTTTTATTACCATTTATAATTACCTCAACAAGTACATCTTTTGCACAAAATCCAAGGCATCCCACTTGATGCAGTGAGCACCGTTTTTCTATCATCGCTTTTTTACCTGTAGAGTTAATCTCCTTTTTGATTGCCTCAATAACATCAGCTCCACCTTTAGCAATCCCTCCTGGCCCCATGCAGACCTTTATCTTTATATCAGCCCTCATTATTACTTATCTACCTATCTTTTACCTTTCAATATCTTTATCTCTTTTATAAGTTTATCGGTTGTCATTTCACCGTGAACCCTCTTGTTGATGATAACAACAGGGGCCATACTACATGTACCAACACAATTAACCTTTTCTGCAGTAAATCTGAGGTCATCTGTGGTATCCCCTCCAGGCGGAATCTCGAGTTCTATCAAAAGTCTATTTATAAGCCTTTCAGAACCATTGACATGGCAGGCTGTACCACGGCAGATTGTAATAATATTTTCGCCCCTCGGTTTTAAATGAAACTGGGAATAAAAGGTAATGATGCCGAACAAACGGCTTGCGGGAATATCAAGTTTTTTTGAAAGAAAATTTATTGCTTCTTCAGGAATATAACCAAGAATCTCTTGGACATCCTGCAGGGTGGATATTATATTACACTCGTCTTTTACATAGTTTTTAAGTATTTTCTCAAGTTTTTTTTCCATAATATTTATATTTTCCCCTCAGGGGGGTTTAAATATTTTAGGGATATCATATTAACATGAAAGGTACCATGCTATCTACTAAATTTGTTGGGTTAAATATCATAGTGCTATCTATTATATATTATTTTTGTTTGTACATATTGAGAAACAGATTGTGTATGTTTTATAATTCGTTGTAAGATTAAAAAGATTTGATTATGCTCAGATTTAAATTAACTACCCTAATATTATTTATTCTTATCCTTATCCTGTCAGTTACATCTCATGCAGCTGTTCTCCTCGACCGTGTTGTTGCAGTGGTCAATAAGGAAGTCATAACATGGAGTGAGCTATATAAGATGATGGAAAATGAGGCAACAGATCAGGTTAAGTCATTAAAAGAAGAAGAACGGATGAAGATATTCAAAGATAGTGAGGCAGCTTTTCTTGAAAAACTTATTGATATAAGATTACAGATCCAGGAGGCAAAGAGGCTCGGTCTTGAAGTTACCTCCGAAGAAGTGACAGAGGCTGTAGAAAATATAAAAAAGAAATATTCATTAACTGATAATGCCTTAAAGGAGTCTCTTAAAAAGGAGAGTTTATCCTTTGAAGAGTATAAAAAAAGACTTAGTGAACAGATAATTATCAGCAAGGTTGTCAGCCAGCAGATAAGAAATAAGATTGTTGTATCTGAGGAAGAAGTGAAAAAATACATAGAAGCAAATAAAGATAGCTTTACTGATGGTGAGACATTTAAGTTAAGACAGATATTTTTGGGGAGACCAAAAGATGATGCTGATAAAAAGGTCGTGGAAGACAGGGCATCCTTAATCATTCAAAGATTGAAGGCAGGCGAGGATTTTTCTATACTCGCAGAAGAATATTCTGAGGATCCTTCAAGGAAGTTGGGCGGTGAACTTGGTTTTATAAAAAAGAGCCAAATGGCAAAAGAATTCGTTGATGCACTTAATTTAATGAAGGCAGGCGACCTCAGCAACCCGTTCTGGACAGAAAGGGGGCTTCATATTATAAAACTTGAAGAAAAGGTATCGGCACAAAGTATAGATGAAACAAGAGAATCTGTACTGAAACAATTAACCGAGAATCAGTTTTCAGAGAGATATAAAAGCTGGATTAAAGGCTTAAGAGAGAAAGCTTACATAGTAATAAGGCTATAATTATTGGTAGATGTTATGTCAAATCTAAAACTCGGTATACTCGCATCAGGGAGGGGTTCGAATTTTCAATCAATTATAGACGCAATCAGCTCCATGAGATTGAAGGCCGAGATAGCTGTTTTGATAACTGACAACCCTTTAGCATTTGCTGTAGAGAGAGCAAAAAAACATGGCATTGAATATCTTGTAATTAGACCAAAGGAATTTGCCTCAAAGGATGATTTTTTTATAAAGATTGCTGAGGAACTAAAAAAAAGGGATGTTGGATTAGTTGTTTTAGCTGGTTTTATGAGGATTGTGGGGAAACCATTGATTGATGCATTTCCCAACATGATAATGAATATCCATCCTGCGCTCCTTCCTTCCTTTCCAGGATTACACGGCCAGAAGCAGGCCATTGAATACGGCGTGAAGATTTCCGGCTGTACTGTCCATTTTGTGGAGGAAGGGATAGACACAGGACCTGTCATAATACAGGCAGCAGTACCAGTATTTCAAGATGATACAGAAGAGACCCTCTCTGAAAGAATTTTAAAATTAGAACATAGTATATATCCTGAGGCCATAAGGTTATTTTCAGAGGGCAGGATTGAGATTGAAGGGAAGAGGGTAAGGATAAAAGAATATGTCTCTTCGGATATCTCTATTGTCAACCCACCCATCCCCAAATCCTTGAACCCTTATATAGCTTAATGTAATATATAGGTCAATGAGGATTTCGGGTGGTATTGCTAAGGGAAGACGCACAGCTACAAAAGGGTTATTATCAAAGACATCGGACGGGGAAAAACTTAGACCAACTTCTTCCAAGGTTAGAGAAGCACTTTTTGACATAATAAGGGATAGAATAGAAGAGGCAAGTTTTGTTGATCTTTATGCAGGTACAGGAACTGTAGGGTTTGAGGCACTATCAAGAGGTGCAAGCAGGGCTATATTTGTGGAACCGAATGATTTAAGAGCTAGAACAATTAAGAAGAATTCTGATGAATTTGGATTTCGAGAAAAAGTACAGGTGGTTAAGAACAGGGCATACAAATTCCTTGAAAAATCATATTCTGAAAAAGAGGGTTTTGATATTTTTTTTGTTGACCCACCATACCATTCTGAGGAGATAAAGAAAGTACTTCCAATGATTGGAGAAAAAGGACTTTTAAACAAAAGTGGTGTAGTAATAGTGGAGCACTTTTTTAAGAAAAAGATGCCTGAAATAACAGGTGAATTAAAGATATATAGAAGTTACAGGTATGGTGATACGATGCTGACATTTTACAGAAAGTCCGTCAACAAGTAAGACGGAAAGGTTGAGTTATGAAAAAAATAGCAATCTATCCAGGTACTTTTGACCCTATAACCAACGGACATCTCGATCTTGTCAAAAGGGGTCTAATGATATTCGATGAAGTAATAATTGCTGTGGCACCAAGTTATAGAAAACAACCTCTTTTTACTCTTAAGGAGAGGTTAAAGATGATAAGATATGCACTTAAAAGGTTTAAACGGGTAAGGGTTGAATCATTTAACGGCCTGCTTATCGAATATGTCAGGAAAAAGAAGGGGATTGCGATTCTTCGAGGTCTAAGGGCAGTCTCTGACTTTGAATATGAGCTCCAGATGGCTCACATGAACAGGAGGCTTGACACAAATATCGAGACAGTATTTATGATGCCGAGCGAGGAATACAGTTTCTTGACTTCAAGCATGGTAAAGGAAATAGCGTCCTATGGCGGCTCTGTTAAAGGTCTTGTTACTGACGATGTTGAAAACGCACTAAGGGAGAAGTTTAAGGTAATAGTAGAAGATATTGTGGAATGACTTAAGGAGAGATGATATGGCACGTCATGATCTTTCTATTCCGTCTCATTTCAAACCAGATAAAGTTGGTGAGGTTTGGAAAGTTCCCTATCAGGAAAGGGCTGAGGAGGTCAGGAAGTGGGCGGAGAAACATAACATAATATCTGCTGCCAATGACGTATTCAAGGTCTGTTTAGTAGCCGTAGACATACAAAATACGTTTTGTATCCCTGGTTTTGAGTTATATGTGGGCGGACGTTCAGGCACAGGAGCGATTGACGATAACAGAAGGCTGTGTGAATTCATTTACCGAAATCTTGATGTGATAACTCAGATTTGTCCAACGATGGATACACACCAAGCAATGCAGATTTTTCATTCCATCTATTTGGTCAACGATAAGGGGGAACATCCGGCACCTTTCACGCTCATTTCCGAAGAAGATGTTCAGAAAGGCGTTTGGAGATTTAACCCTTCGCTTTGTTATAGTTTTCAGATCAACGAGGAATACGGGCGGCGACACCTTCTGTACTATACGAAAAAACTGAAGGAAGGTGGTAAATATGATCTTACCATATGGCCATATCATGCTATGTTAGGCGGTATCGGCCATGCCCTGGTTGCGTCTGTTGAGGAAGCGATCTTTTTCCATGGAATAGCCCGATATAGTCAGCCTGATTTTCATATCAAAGGAGACAAGCCATTTACTGAGCATTACTCTGTTCTTGGTCCAGAGGTATTAGAATGCCCGGCGGGAGAGCCAATTGCCCAGAAGAACGACAAGTTTTTCCAGAAGCTTGTACAATTTGATGCTGTCATCATCGCCGGACAAGCCAAGAGTCATTGTGTGGCATGGACAATCGACGACCTGTTAGAAGACATTCTTGCTCGGGATAGGCAGCTGGTAGAGAAAGTATATCTCCTAAAAGATTGTACATCTCCAGTCGTTGTACCTGGAGTCATAGATTATATGGATCAGGCTAACGCCGCATTCCGGAGATTTGCCGATGCCGGAATGCATGTGATCTGCTCTACTGATCCCATCGAAAACTGGCCTGGCATCAAGTTGTGAGGGATTAGAGGAACACATATTCTTATTGACAGACAAAGTTTTTACGATACAATTTAATTAAAAGGTTCAAAATAAAACAAACAATCAAAAAAGGAGAAATTAATAAGGAGGTAAATATGCAGCCATTTATATTCCAGACGTTTTTTATTATTTTATGGGGCATCCTTATTGTTTCTGGTGCTTCAGCTCAAGAATGTGTGGACTGCCATAAACAGATTATAAAGATATATAAAAGGAGACATGATGGATGCCATTAAAATAGCTATAAAGACAGAGACTGATGCAATCGCCTTCTATAAGGAGGCCGCAGAAAAGACAAGACATCCGATCGGGAAAAAAATGTTCCTGTCAATCATGGAAGATGAAGAGGGACATCTTGAAAACTTTGAGTGCATATTAGAGGGGCTCGATATAAAGGTACATGATCTTGCAAGACCAATGGAAAGGATGAAGAACGTCTTTGAAGAGAATAAGGATGCCTTGCTTGAAAAGATTGAGTCGACAACAGATGAAATGGAGGCTCTGAAGATTGCCATGCAGATGGAGAAGGACAGCATTGAGTTCTATAAGAAAGCAGTAAATGAGGTTCAAACTCCAAAGGAAAAAGCTCTCTTTGAGAAGCTTATCAAAGAGGAACAGCAGCACTATGACATATTTGCAAATACATACTTTTTCCTTTCAGACTCTGGAAGCTGGTTCATGTGGGAGGAGCACAGCATTGTAGATGGCGGGACTCCCTGGGCATGATATAAAAGTTCTGGGTTAATTTTAAAATTATATTAACCTAAATGTTACAAAAAAGACAGGGCAGATGTGCTAAAAAAACCCGTCAAAGCGAAAGGAATTTATTATGATATACATGACTGCAAATCTCACGGTAAGTGTGTTTTGGATAGAGGCTGGCTGACCATGCAAAAGGTCTCTAAGGAGTCGCTGGACGGCCTTTTTCAGCACATCTGCCCTGTCAATAATAGTACTTTTATACAACTGGTGGGTTAAGTATCAATAAATCATTATTAGAAAAGGAGACTTAAAAATGGCTGCAAGAGAAATAAAAACCGGTATTTACTCAGTCGGTGCAATAGACTGGGATAGAAGATTATTTGATGAACTTATACCGCTTCCCGACGGAACAAGTTATAACTCCTATCTGATAAAAGGCAGTGAAAAAACAACGTTGATAGATACTGTTGACCCAACAAAAGAATATGAACTTATAAGTAATCTTGGGAAACTTGGCATTAAGGTTATTGATTATGTTATTGCTAACCACGCTGAGCAGGATCATTCAGGGTCAATACCGAAAATCCTGGAGCTTTATCCAGATGCTAAGGTTGTAACTAATCCAAAATGCAAAGACTTTCTCAAGGATTTACTTTTAATCCCTGAGGACAAATTTATAACTATTAATGACAGGGAAACGGTTTCGCTGGGGAATAAAACACTGGAATTTATTTCAGCACCCTGGGTTCACTGGCCTGAGACAATGTTTACTTTTCTGAAAGAGGATAAAATCTTATTCACCTGCGATTTTTTAGGTTCACATCTTGCAGCAAGCGAATTGTTTGTATCGGACGAGGCAAAAGTATATGAGTCAGCCAAGCGATACTATGCAGAGATTATGATGCCATTTAGAACGAGTATAAAGAAACATCTGGAAGTCATAAAGGGATTAGAAGTCGAAATAATTGCGCCAAGCCATGGTTTAGTTTACCCAAGGCCTGAATTCATCCTGAATGCATACAAAGAATGGGTTTCAGATGAAGTAAAGAATGAGGTAATTATCCCGTATATCTCAATGCATGGCAGTACGAAAAAAATGGTAGATTACCTTGTAGATGTTTTAATTGAAAGATGTATAAATGTAAAGCCATTTAATTTGACTAAGACAGATATTGGAGAACTGGCAATTTCCCTTGTGGATGCTGCTACTATAATAATAGCTTCGCCTACTGTTCTCGCCGGTACACATCCGTATGTTGCTCATGCGACTTTTCTTGTGAATGCACTGAGACCGAAATTGAGATTTGCATCTGTAATCGGTTCTTATGGCTGGGGTGGAAGAATGCTGGAGCAGATTAAAGGGATGTTGACAAATCTCAAGATAGATGTCATTGAACCAGTTATCATAAAAGGTTTCCCAAGAGGGGAAGCTTTAAAAGCACTGGATGAGTTAGCAGATAATATTTTGAAGAAGCATAAAGAATACAATATTACCTAAATTTTGCCTAATTTTCCGGCTAATTTTGTGGTTTCCTGTAATAAGGTTTCTACTTCATTAAGTCCTTTGTTCCAGAAACTTCTGTCTGTTATATCCACGCCGAGTTTTTTGAAAATATTTTTTGGAGAATCTGATAATCCGGCTGATAAAAACTCTTTAACCTTTTCTATAAATTTCGGCTTGTCTTTAACAGAATTCTGAAGTGACTTAGATATCAACAGACCGCTTGCATATGAATAAACATAGAAGAAGCTTCGGATATGGCTCCAATATACCCACCAATTTTTTGAGCCGGCAGACTGTTCAACGGAATCTCCCATATACGACGACATGTGTTTCTGGAAAAGTCTTCCTATTTCTTCCTTTGATAAATAACCTTTTTGTCTGAATTCCTGATGAAGTTCCTGTTCAAATTTATAGCAAGCTACCTGCCTGAAAATAGTTGAAACGTCATCATTCAGTTTCATCACCATGATGGAAAGCCCTAACTCATCGTCAGCCTGCTTGAGTATTTCTTGAAGCACAAAATCTTCCATAAAGGTACTCGCAACCTCGGCTGTGGATGTCGGTGTCCCAAAATTCAGGGCATTCTGTTTTTCCTTGATCAGCTCATTATTTATTCCATGTCCCAGTTCATGGGCTAAGGTCAGGACATCACGGAGTTTTTCAGTATGGTTCAAAAGAATATAGGTCGGCTGTGAAATAAGGTGATGAGCACAAAATGCACCGCTTACCTTTCCTTTTCTCGGGTAAACATCAAACTGGTTATTTCCCATAAATCCGGTAAGAATATCAGCAAACTCATTGTCAAGATTTTTAAAGGCTTTATGAATGAGTTTAATAGATTCATTATAGGGAAATTTTTTATTGATATTCCCATATTCCACATTCCTTTCATGGTATTTCAATATTTTGACTCTCATAAGCCTGGCCTTTAACCCATAATACCTTGAAGGAATATCGAACCTGCCAGAAACTGTTTTTATAAGGGCATCTACAATTTCACTGTCTATATCATCACTTATGTGTCTCGTAAGGTCTGGCCTTGATACCTTGCGGAGCTCGTCATCTACCTTTTTGTTTGTTAGTACAGAATTAATTTCCGTCTCAGCAACTTCAGCGTTTTTGTCTAATATATCGTTGAATGCCTTTGCTGCTGAATCTCTCACCTTCTTATTTTTACTGTTCATCAGGCTAAGTATTTCTGAAAAAGTCTTAACACCTTTGCTGCCATCCTCCAGTATAATCTTTCTTTCTTCCTTTGCCAGAAAACCAGACGTCATCTTTACCCAGTTAGAATAGGAAGTTGATGTCTTGAGGTTCAAAATCTTTTCTTCAGGTTCACTGAGTAAATATCTGGATCCTGCAAATATGCGCTCCAGAAGATGCTTATAATCTTTCAGTCCAATGTATTCAAGAAATTTTGTTTGATATCTTTTGAGGATATTGGCTATTCGAAGGTGAAAAAACTGGATGTCATTTTCTATCCTTTTGCTGAAACTTTCAATCTTATTGAAATTAGCTTTAAGATTTGGGTCATTCTGATCCTGCATGGTTCTGAGCCAGAAATAATATCCTTCGTTTCCGTCAGTGCCACATTCTCTTTTCCATATTTCATATTCATCCAACGCTTGCTTGAGTATCGCAGGGTCTTTGAGATAATCTTTACGGTCTTTCCACTTATTAATAAAGATATAGCTTTTTTGTTCGACTATCTTTCTTTTTTCTTTTATTCCCGGATCATCATCACTTTCAAGAAGCTGTTTAAGATTCCATATAATCTGTTTCATCCAAATTCCTTTCTAATTCCTTATCCATATTTTAATTTATCTCTTTACTTGCAAATACTGTCAGGTAATTATAAATTATAAGCATGGCAAAAGGTAAGAAATATTATTTATGTTGTGGCGAGGATGTTCCTTACAATATAGTAGTACGGAACGAGAGAAGGGAAAATTATGAAATACCAAATAGGGAATACCGGACGGCTTATTGTAGCAAGATTTGAAGATAGAGAGGATGCACTTAAAAACATTACTGATATTGCAAAAAAGGAGAATATAAGAAGCGCGGTATTTTATCTCATAGGAGGTCTCAGGCAGGGTAGGGTTGTTGTTGGACCGGAAAAGGAAGAGCTGCCTCCAAAACCTGTATGGAGGGAGATAAAAGAGAGCCATGAGGTTTTGGGCATAGGCACCATATTCTGGCAGGAAGATGAGCCTAAGATTCATTTCCACGGGGCATTTGGGAAAAAGGATATGATAAAGGTTGGCTGCCTCAGGGAAACCTCTGAGACATTCCTTGTTCTCGAGGCTGTTATTATGGAGATAGAAGGAATTGATGCCAGAAGAGAGTTTGATCAGGCATCAGGGTTAACTCTTTTAAAGTTATAGAGGAATAGCTTTGATGAAAAGGAATTTAATCTTTTGTCTTTTGCTTTAAGAGTTCTACTACCTCCTCGTCGCTTACCTGAGAAAAATCCTGATAATAGTTGCCTATAGCCATAAACCCAAAAGGTGTCTCGGTGCAGACCCATTCATCAACCATCTGCTTAATTCCTTCTTCTGCATCTTCTGATGAAACAGGCAGGGCAGCAACAAGCCTGACTATTTTTTCCTTTTTCAGAGTGGATATAGCAGCCTTTATAGTTGCGCCGGTTGCAACACCATCATCAACCAGTATAATGATCTTTCCATCAAGGGGAGGGATACCTTTTCCGCTGCGATAAAGGGTTATCCTTCTTGAGATCTCCTTCTTTTGTCTTAAAATTTCCTCTTCAATATAATCCTTAGAAACCTTGTAGGCTGAAATGATATCTTCATTTAATACAACAGCACCTGTCTCTGAGACTGCACCTATGGCAAGCTCAGGCTGACCTGGAAAACCGATTTTTCTGATTATTATTATGTCGAGAGGACAATTCAATGCCTTTGCGACTTCATAACCAATAACAACCCCTCCTCTCGGAAGGGCAAGCACAAGCACATCTTCTCTGTCTTTGTATTCTGTCAATCTCGAAACAAGCTGTATCCCAGCGTCTTTTCTATCTTTATAAATCATGTTTCTTGCCTCATCCTTCTCACTGTATCTGATTAAAGCATATCTAAAAATAATTTACTTTGCAACTCCCTGTCAGGGATGTCAATTAATAATATGTGCAAGTTGTATAGACATGGTTCGACAAGCTCACCATGACAGTCACCCTGAGCCTGTCGAAGGGTCACGCCGGTGGGTACGCATGCCCTGTGTCCATCTTTTTATGCACTCCTTAAGTTATAATTTTCATTGACTATGAAGAACTTTTTCGTGCTGTTCCTTTTATTTATTTTTATTCCATCAGTCTCTGTGGCTGATATGATTATAGGTGGAGAGACTGTTTATGTTGTAGAAAAAGGCGATGGTCTCGTACTTATCGGTGCAAAATTGGGAGTCAACTGGAGAAACATAGTGAAGGAAAACAATCTTGATATTAAAAAACAATGCAGGATTGGGCAGACACTCAGGGTGAACACAAGAAAGATAGTTCCAAAAATAATACAAGACGGTATAGTAATAAACATCCCTGACAGGATGCTTTATTTTTTTAAAGAAGGCCGGCTTAAGACATCTTTTTCTGTAGGTCTTGGTATGACAAAATGGAAAACTCCTACAGGAAAATTTAAGGTTATAGGAAAGGAAAAAAATCCAACATGGTATGTACCAAAATCCATTCAGATAGAGATGGAGAGAAAGGGCCAGCCTGTTAAAACGGTTGTCCCGCCAGGTCCTGACAACCCTCTTGGAAGATATACGGTAAAAATTTCAATACCCGGGATTCTGATCCACGAAACCATATGGCCAACCACTGTTTATCAGTTCAGAAGCCACGGCTGTATCAGGGTTCTGCCTGAACATATTGAAAAGTTCTTTGAAGAGGTTGAAATAAACACTCCTGTGGAGATAATATATAGCCCTGTCAAGGCCGCAGTCTCGGAAGAAGGAAGAGTATTCCTTGAGGCTCACAAAGATGTCTACGGAAACTTGAAAGACCTGAATGCTGAAGCGAGAGGACTGATAGAAAAAGCAGGAGTTGTAGATAGAGTAAACTGGCTTAAGGTAGATATAATTCTTAAAGAAAAATCAGGCATTGCGGAGGATATTACATTATGATTTCAAGAAGGAATTTTTTAAAGGCCCTGATAGCCGGGACAGCATTTTATTCGTTTAGAAATGCTTTTGCATCAATAAGTAATCCCCCCTCACCCCACTTTAGCAAAGCGGGGAAGGGGGGATTTGAAGGTGAAAGAATACTCAAAATGTACAATATCCATACAGGCGAGAGCCTGAATATAAAGTATTATTCGTCAGGCATCTACGACCGTGATGCCATTGATAATATAAACTATTTTTTAAGGTGTCATTATACTAATGAAGTAAAAGCCATGGATATAGGGGTTTTAGACCTGCTCTGCAATATAAAAGACATTGCAGGTAAAGATAGAGAAGTGCAAATAATATCAGGCTATCGCTCGCTCGCTTATAACGAATTTCTGATTAGTCAGGGTAGAAATGTCAGTAGAAACACTCTTCACCTGCAAGGACTTGCTATTGACTTCTCAATAGAAGGGGTCAGCAATAAAGGGCTTTCCCGTATAGCAAAATCATTTTCAGCAGGCGGGGTAGGGAAATATCCTGAATTTGTGCATATAGATGTCGGCCGCGTAAGATACTGGTAATTACCGATATTCAAAATAAGGATCAGAACTTACCTCTTTAATACTTTCACCTACAACTATTTATTTCTATCAAACCCATGAAATTGCTGATTTCCGGTTGAAGTGAGTATGTAACTGTTCCGTTGGAAAAGAAGCCTGAAAGGTTTGCGTATAAATCTTTTGCAACGTGTTAGCCGTCTGTTGCAGGCAGTTTTTAAAAGAACGCCCCCCCCTTAGATATTTAAAAAAACACGATGTTATCTATTTAAGAGGCATTGGTAACCCAAGTTTTTCTAAAGGAATATAATTAAAATAGTAGGAACAACGCACACTTATTATATAATCCAGCACATCCTTATATCCCGTTTTTTTAAACCAATCACTTAAAAGATATATGTATTCAACTTCGATATTGGCACGTGAAAATAATTTCTGGTACTGCTTCTTTTTAAAATCACAAGTTTGTAATTTTTCATCTACAGAACCGGCAACAATCTGAAATTTGCACTCAATGCTTCAATTCATTTAACAATCTATATAACAATTTTGATATTTTTTTTCTTTCACTACCAATATCCATACAGTATGCGTGTCCATAAACTTCTATATATTTTTCAAATAATTTTGTTAGTTCTTTAGGATAATAATTATTTTTTATCTCAGGACATTTTTCTGGGAAACTAATAATAGCTTTATTTAACTCTTCAGTTATTGTTTTGTAATACGATTTAAATGACATTTGCGCTCCTTCTTAAATTTAAGCTTTTATAGTTCCTACTAATGTTATTTGAGCCTGGATGTTATTTTTTCATATTCATTTGCTCTTGCATGTAATTCTGCTACCTCGTCATAGCTCCAGAATCTGACACGATTAATGACAGTCTTAAATGCCTGAAAAGATAATTTAGATTGAAATTCTTTCCTTCTCATCTCATCTGCAACTATTAAGAAGCTTGCATAGAAATCCTGAAGCTCAACAAATTTTAATAATGAGTTATGTATAGCTGTTGAATGCTCAATTTCGAAAAAGCTTGCTGGCAGTCTCCTATCGTTAAACCACATTACATCAATAGTTTGGGCAGTGCGGACTACATTGTCATAGCTAAACCTATATATTTCAGAGACTGTTGTAATCTCAGAAAGTCGCTTGCTAAAATAAATCTTGTTTTTATCCTGATTCGGAACAAATGTGTAATAATTCTTTAAATTCCCTAATTCTACGAGTAGACCTTGGTAGTATGTATGAGAGTATTCTTCTTGCTTTGCCTTCGGCTGGTCTTTCGCAGGTAAAATCTCCGGAGGCAGTTTATTTTTATATGATTTTAATGCCCATAAACCCGGACGTATCTTAAAGAAAAAACGCTCGTCTTGGACAATACGGCGTATACTCGCAAAAGGAGTTTTAGTCTTCCATTCGCACTCTTCAATTTTAAATACATTCTGGTTTAATTGTCCGAGTGTAGCATATCCGCCATAATCTTCCATCACCCTTATTACAGCTTCATGTTGTTTCATACTCACAATAATCCGAGTTCTTGCATAGCAAAGCCTATCGAGTAAATGACATGCGTTGTTCCTGAAACCCAAATAGTTCCGTTTGGTTTTAAAGCCCTCTGGCAAGCCTTAAGCCAATTAAGATTAAATTTATGATTTTCCTCTACCCCTTTGGATTTGTCCCATTTGCCTTTATTTACAGAAACCATTTTGCCTGCATGGCAGGTAATGCCTCCATTTGAGAGAAAATAAGGAGGGTCTGCAAAAATCATGTCAACGCTGTTTTCTCTTGCCTGATTCAATATCTCGATGCAATCGCCTTTGAGAAGTCTTATTGAATGCACTCTATTGTCATAGTAAATTGTGAAAGGTTTTTTCTTGTTGTTATTACTGTAGGAGGCTGTTTCCTCAGAAACATAAAATTCGAGAGAATTGCTTAATGAGCTATAATTTATTGATTTACTATTAAGTGTATTTGGCTTTCTTGACATAGATTACTTTAGCATATTTATTGACAGAATTTAAAATGGGGCGGTCCATAAATTCGATGCAGTTAGCTTGGTACAGCCATACCCCATACTTGTCCTTGACGGGGGGTTTTCCCTATCCCCTCCCACTTGACGGGGGAGGGTTAGGGTGGGGGTGTTTGATAATAAATTCAACAAGTTCCATGATTATATTATTAAGAATCGCTCAATTTAGGTATAAGTAATTTTGATTACTAAGTTTTAGTATAACACTAACTACAGCCTTAGTGACATTAACGATAAAACTGAAATCGAGTGTTTCATGTTTATCTTGGTGAGTGTGGTAATGAGGATTTCTGAACATGGCTGTATCAGTCAACATAAGTGCTGGGTAACCATAATCCCAGAATGAGGCATGGTCGCTAAACCGTGTTTCAGGGATAATGCGACCTGATAAGGGCACTTTATAGGAAACGAAAATGAGTTCAGGGACATATTCGCTGGCTATACTGTGGAAGGCGTTCATGATGGCCTTAGACCCTCGGTTTGCAATAACGCCAAGGAAATCGCCTCTTTTTGGTACAGGCATTCTCACAAAAAACGGAACAGTCTGACTCCCTTCTGCCCTGTCTGTATATCCAACTGACTCAAGAATGAATACAGCTTCATATCTTTTCTTTTGTCTCTTTGCATCTTGGGCAAAATGGTTGCTGCCAATTAAAAAATTTAGAGTCTGAGGTTGCGGCTCTTCGAGGGTAAAGGCAACAAATTGTACAGTTCTTTCCAGTTTCTGCTTGCTCAATATATTTGCTGCTTCAAGTAATACTGCTACTCCGCTTGCATTATCATCAGCACCAGGGCTTCCCCATGCAGCATCATAGTGGGCACCTAAAAGGATCCATTCCTTCTCTTCATCAATGCCTTCCATTGTAGCTATGATGTTCCTGTAAGTTCTTCCATAGAAGGGCACTTCCTGACTTTCCACCTTAAGGTTAAAGGAGCGTAATGTCTCTTCAATAAATTTAGCCTTTTCCTCAAGGGTATCGTAATTCTCCCATGCATGGCGCAATCCTTCTATTGCATAGACATATCTTTTAAGCCTTTCTATGTTTACCTCTGAAGCTATACTATGGATATGAGATGACATTGCTGGATTCCTTATCTTTTGCAAATAAATTATTGTTTAAAAAGACACTCAACAAAGGAGTAAATGTTTTCCATTACTTACATATAAAACCATTCCATCGTCTTCTCTATATAATATATTCTATGCGTATATCCATCACTCCCTTTAACTTTGAAGAACCTTTTCCTTTCCCTGTTCACGAAACCTTCTTCAATCCACATATCCAGAATTTCTACAACCTCGATTTTTTCATTATGGAGAGTAAATGCCCTCGGGCTCTCCTCACCTCGATAATTCGAACAGGCAATTACCTCAATCCTTTCATCAGGCATACTAAAGTATAACAGAATATGCCACTCCTCTAAAAAATTCTGATTTACCTGACATCGGCACCCTCAAGCTTACTGAGTCTTTTTGAAAGCGAACGTACTTCTTTATTTAATTTTCAATATCGTCTTTAGTTGGTAAATTCATTTTCTTGAGGGTCTTAGTTACAAGTTCAGAAATATTTTTGCTTAATTGCTCAGAGGTTTTCCAGCCTCCTCACTTATGACTCATTAGTGTCTTTTAATTATATCGTATAACGCTTCAAGGGCATTATCCAGTTTTTCAATATCTTTTGTGCCACCTTGTGCCATCTCAGGTTTGCCGCCACCTTTTCCACCTGCGATTATGGAAATACTCTTTACTATCTCCCCTGCATTATATCTATCCTTCAGATCCTTTGTTACCATACAGACTATTGCAGCCTGACTATCTATTACTGAGGAGACAACAATAATACCTGACTTAAGACGCTCTTTTATATTATCGGCTAAAAGGCGAAGTTCAGTTGGATTAAGACCATCCTGCCTTATTTTCACAACCTTTACCCCATCAAATTCATGTGCCTCTTTTAATGCCTTTGATATTGTATCTTTGGTGGAGCCAGTTTTGAGTTTCTGAATTTCCTTTTCCATTGACTTCATATCATTGAGGAGCTTTTCTACTTTCTCAAGTGGTCTTTCTGATTTCAATAATCCCTTTATTGAATCAAGCTCGGTTTCTTTATGCTTGAGATAATCAAAGGCAGATTTTCCTGTCATAGCTTCAATTCTTCTGATACCAGAGGCAACGCTGCCTTCTGATAGAATTACACAGGGACCTATCTCACCTGTTGCCTTGCAGTGTGTGCCACCGCAGAGTTCTTTACTGAAATCGTCAACTGAGACAACCCTCACAGTTTCACCATATTTCTCACCAAAAAGTGCAACGGCGCCCGTTTTGGTTGCCTCATCAATTTTCATAATGTCTGTTTCGACAGGAAGATCCTCAAGTATTTTTTCGTTTATTAGATCTTCAGTCCTCTTTATCTCATCATACTGCATTGCATCGAAATGGGTAAAATCAAACCTTAGTCTCTCAGGAGATACAACAGATCCAGACTGTTTAACATGATCACCAAGAACTATTCTTAATGCCTTGTGAAGAAGATGAGTAGCTGTATGATTTCTCATAATAGCTCTTCTCCTGTCTGTATCAACCAAACAGGTAACCTTATCGCCTTTAGTAATCTTTCCTTTCTCTATTTTTACATAGTGAAAATAAAGATGAGGATATGGTTTTTTAGTATCAAGGACTTTTATATAGGAGCCTTCTGATTCTATTGTTCCAGTATCACCAACCTGACCCCCAGATTCACCGTAAAAAGGTGTCCTATCGAGGATTACCTCGCCTTCATCACCTTCTGTCAATTCATTCACTAAACCATCATTCTTAAAAATATCAACAATTACAGCTTCTGCTTTTAAACTATAATATCCTACAAACTCTGATTGTGCGTGTTCACGCATTTTTACTTTTATTGACGGAAGGGTGATATCTATCCGTCCTTCTTTTGACCTTTTTTTCTGTAACTCCATCTCTCTTTGGAACCCTTCTTCATCAAACTTTAAGCCTGCATCTATTACCATCTCTCTTATCGAGTCAGGATGAACGCCACGAGAATCATAAAGCCTGAAAGCTACTTCTCCAGGAAAAACATTTTCACCTTTTTTCTTCAATTTTGAGATTTTCTCAGCAGTAAGACCCTGTTCATCAATTTTCATATACTGTTCTTCTTCTATCTTGAGAAGTTTTTCGGTCCTTTTCCTTTCATCTGCAATTTCTGGATAGATATCACCCATTACATTAATAACAGAATCAATCAATTTGTGAAGACATGGTCCGTGCATGGTAAGAAGCCTTGCATGTCTTGATGCCCTTCGGATTAATCTCCTCAATACATAACCTCTCCCTTCGTTTGAAGGTACAAGGCCTTCTGAAAGAAGAAAAATAGTTGCGCGTATATGATCAGCAATAACCCTGATAGATACATCTGTCTCGCGTAATAAACCGTACTTTACATTTGAGAGAGCAGAAATATCTTTAATAATTGGTTCAAACAGGTCTGAGTTAAAATTGCTTGTCTTGCCCTGAAGAACTGCGCTGATTCGCTCAAGACCCATTCCTGTATCTATACTTGGTTTTGGCAAAGGTGTAAGTTCTCCATTTTTATCTCTGTTAAATTGCATAAATACAAGGTTCCAGAGTTCAAGAAACCTGTCGCAATCGCATCCAACAGCACATTCAGGCCTGCCGCATCCTATGTCTCTTCCCTGGTCTATTATTATCTCAGAACATGGCCCACATGGGCCTGTATCGCCCATCTGCCAAAAGTTATCTTTTGCGCCAAGCCTTGCTATTCTTTCATCAGGAAGTCCTATCAGCTCAGACCAGAGTTTTGCAGCCTCATCATCTTTCTCATATATAGAGATATAGAGCTTTTCCTCCGGCAATTTAAACCATTCAGTTAAAAGCTCCCAGCTAAAAAGGATCGCATCTTTCTTAAAATAATCACCAAAGGAGAAATTGCCGAGCATCTCAAAGAAAGTATGATGTCTTGTGGTATGTCCAACGTTCTCAAGGTCACTATGTTTCCCTCCAGCCCTCATACACTTCTGGCATGATACAGCACGCTTATAAGGACTTTTTTCTTCTCCGAGAAAAATTGTTTTAAATCGAACCATCCCGGCATTAACGAAAAGCAAGGTAGGGTCATTCCATGGAATAAGGGGTGAACTCGGGAATATCTTGTGACCTTTGGATTTAAAGTACTCTAAAAATGCAGTTCTAATCTCCAGGCTCTTCATCCCTTTCCCTTACGGGTCTTAGACATGGTTATTCACTAATATTTAATATATATCAATTTACCGTCAAAGAATAAGAGAAGCCTTGATCCTACCACTCCCATTGTGCCTGTTGTAGAATAAATCCATTCTTCCCTTGCCTTTCCATCAAACGATTCAAGGATTTTTATAGAATCAGGAGAACCCCATGTATACCTTACCTGCTCCTGCGTCATACCGAGGTTAACCGCGCCCTTTCTTATATTCTCCTGGATATTGGGAGGAAAACTCTTTATCTCCTCTTCCGAGTATCGTATTGACTTTGTACAGCCTGCCTGTAAAAGAAATAATAAGGCTACGATTAATAAAACAGCATTTTTCATTTCTAATCCTCCTCCTTAAAGGTTTTATCTTTCAATACCGTCATTATTGTTTCGATAGAATAGCCTCTTCTAAGGAGAAGATTATGTAATCTTCTCCTTGCGGTCTCTGGAGAATAATCCCTGTAAGACTTAAACTTTTTATCCACAAGTTTTCCGGCATTCTCAATATCCTCGTTTTCATCCTGGCTGAATACCATGTCAACAATCTCACGAGGTATACCTCTGTTGAGCATAAATCTCCTCGCTCCATATTGACTGAGCAATTTTGTTTTAAGTGCCTCTCTTTTCAGGGTTTCAGCTAATGCCCTATCGTCGATGAGCCCTATATGTTTAAGATAGTTTATTGTAGAAGAAGCCACAGGTTTAGTGAAACCTTTTTTTTTGAGTCTTTCTTTTAGTTCCTCTTCGCTTCTTCCTCTGTAGCTCAGGAGCTTCAAGGCATATTGTCTTGCCTTATCGTGCAAACCTATCAATTTTCATCTTGTCCTTCTCAGCAGGTTCTTCAAATGTAAGGTCGCTTGTGGACTGGATGCCTTTTACCTTGAGTGCAAAATCATCAGGATTAGTGGCCCCTCTTATCGCCTCTTCATAAGTTATGAGCCCTGACTTAAAAAGGCTGAAGAGAGAATGATCAAAGGTCTGCATGCCGTAATACATTATACCTTGTGCAAGTACATCAGGGATCAATCTGGTTTTATCCGGATCGAGGATACAGTCTTTTATTGTTGTCGTTGCTACAAGAACCTCAACTGCTGGAACTCTTCCTTTGCCGTCTGCCCTCGGCATAAGCCGCATAGATATAATACCTTTTAGAACCGATGCAAGTTGCATACGCACCTGTTTGTGTTGATAAGGAGGGAATACAGAAATAATTCTATTGATCGTCTCGGTAGCATCTATTGTATGGAGGGTACTTAAAACAAGATGACCTGTCTCAGCAGCAACAAGCGCAGTCTGGATAGTCTCGAAATCACGCATCTCCCCAACAAGTATTACATCAGGGTCCTGTCTGAGGGCCTGCCTCAATGCCTTACTGAATGACTCTGTATCGCTTCCTATCTCCCTCTGGTTGACTATGCTTTTTTTATCCATGTGAAGATATTCTATAGGGTCTTCGATAGTTATAATGTGTTCTGTCCTCATAGTATTTATCAAGTCTATCATTGCAGCAAGGGTAGTTGATTTTCCACTACTGGACGTTCCAGTAACAAGAATTAAACCTCTTCGTTCCATACAAATCTTTTTAATAATCTCAGGGAGGAACAATTCCTCAATTGAAGGTATCCTCATCGGGATAACCCTGAAGACAACCCCTATTGTTCCTCTCTGTATGAAAATATTGCATCTAAACCTTCCAAGTCCGGGAACACTGTAGGCAAGGTCAATATCATTTTTTTTCTTGAATATCTCACTCTGTCCCGGTGTCATGACAGAGAAGGCTATCTTCATCGTATCTTCCTGGCTTAATCTCTTCTCTGATGTAAGGGGGGTAAGCTCTCCGTAGATCCTGAGTATCGGCGGTGAACCAACCTTTATATGAAGGTCTGAGGCACTTAATGAATGTGCCTTTTCCAAAAGCTCATTGATATCCATGATTACCTCCTCAGGTTGCAGGACTCAATAATTTTACTCTCAATCTCTTTTGAAACCTCTATGTTATTTTTCAAAAACTCTTTTGCATTTTCTCGGCCCTGACCTATTCTGTTGCCGCCATAGCTGTACCATGCACCTGATTTTTCGATGATGCCCTTTTCAACACCAAGATCTACAATCTCTCCAACCCTTGAAATCCCTTCATTGAAATATATATCGAACTCGGCCTGTTTAAAAGGAGGAGCGATCTTATTTTTTACTACTTTAACCCTTACCCTTCCGCCTACGGTCTCCTGATTGTCCTTAATGTTTTCTATCCTTCTTATATCAAGTCTCATGGAAGAGTAAAATTTGAGCGCTGTTCCCCCTGTTGTTGTCTCACGGCTTCCAAACATAACGCCGATCTTCATCCGCATCTGGTTTATGAATACAACAGTTGTCAGAGATTTTGATATTGCAGCAGTCAGTTTTCTTAATGCCTGACTCATAAGCCTTGCCTGGAGTCCTGGGAGGGAATCACCCATCTCCCCTTCTATTTCTGCCCTGGGTACAAGGGCAGCAACTGAATCTATTACGATAATATCCACAGCTCCGCTTCTTACGAGTGACTCTGTAATCTCAAGGGCCTGCTCTCCTGTATCAGGCTGTGAGACAAGAAGGTCTTCTATTTTAACACCGAGTTTTTTTGCATAATTGATATCGAGTGCATGCTCTGCATCAATGAAAGCAGCAATACCTCCGCCTATCTGTGCTTGTGCAATGGCGTTTAAAGCCAGGGTTGTTTTACCTGAGGATTCAGGACCGAATATCTCTATAACCCTGCCTCTCGGATATCCCCCAACCCCTGTTGCAATATCAAGGACTAGAGAGCCGGTAGGGATTACATGGATACCTTCGACAACACCTTCTGCTCCAAGACACATGATAGCGCCTTTACCAAAATTCTTTTCAATCTGTGTAATAGCCATCTCAAGTGCCTTAACCTTATCTTTATTAATCATCCTTCCTCCATATAGTATTTTAATAATCTGCTCTGGATTCCCGTTTTCACGGGAATGACGGACACGAAGAAAATGAATAACAGGTCATTCCTGCGGAAGCAGGAATCCAGACAAGTTTTAATCCTTTATGTGGTTTTCATCTTTTCCTGCCCAAAAGGTATCTCGTATAAGCAGCTATACTCGGCCCCTTTAGGTTTTAATTCGCTCTTCATCAGTTTTATACTTTCAACATTAATACTTCCAAAGTCTCTATCTTTAAAATTATCAAGTTCATTGATCAGATTTGTTACCCCTTTCTGAGAACGCACCCGTCCAAGTGTTAAATGGGGGTTAAATCCTCTATCTTCTTTTTGATAGCCTAACAATACCATAGAATCTTCAATGTCCTTTTTAAGTTTCTTAAGTATTTCTGAATCTTCCACTCCTACCCAGATTACCCTCGGGTATCTTCTATTTGGAAATACCCCTATATTACATATTTTAATATAAAACGGCTTGTAAGATAAAACAATGTTAATAAGAGATTCTCTTAGTTCAGGTAATAAGCCTTCTGAAGTATTACCGAGAAACTTAAACGTAATATGAAGGTTTTCATATATTACCCACTTTACATCCACATTGTATTTTTTAAATATTTCAATAAGCTCGCCGATGTCTCTTTTTATTGGCTCGGGTATCCCTATTGCTATAAAACACCTCAGGTGCATATTCGGAATTCTGAAATCCTTGTTACGAGCTCTACTAAATAGGCTTCCATGTTCTTAAAATTTGTAAGATTAAATTTGTATATAAGGCTGCAACAATGTCGTCTGCCATTATACCTTTCCCTCCGCTTAAAACAGAACCTATTTTTTTAATAGGGAACGGTTTTAGTATATCGAAAAATCTGAATAAAAAAAAGGCCATCAGGGCATAACCAGTGGTAACTGGAATAAAGAGTACAGAAAAGAGATAACCGCAAAATTCATCTATGACTATATGTCTGCTGTCCTTATCATTCATGACCTTTTCAGCGTGATGAGAAGATATAGTGCCAATTGGGATGATAATAAACAGTATAGTCAAGTGAACAAAAACAGATGGTTTTAAAAAAATGAAGAAAACAAAAGCAGCTAAAGACCCAAAGGTTCCGGGTGCAACAGGGAGATAACCTGTGAAACCAAGGGTGGCAATGTGTTTGAATATAATACCCATTATTCGCTCTATTCACTAACAATTTTGTAAGAAAAGCTTATTTTTGCAACGCCTTCAAGAGTTGCCTTAACAGAGCAATATTTATTCATTGACAGGTCAATCGCCTTTTTTACTGCATCTTCTGATATATTTCTGCCTTTTACAACAAACTCTAAGTTTATCGCTGTAAATTTTTTGGGATAGTCTCCAGCCTGTTCACCTTTTACATTTACCTCAAAACCTGTTAGATCCTGTTTCTTCTTTTTGAGGATCGAGACAACATCCATTCCTGAACATCCTCCTATCCCTATAAGAAGCAGCTCCATTGGCCTTGAGGCAGTATTATATCCGCCGACCTCAGGATTACTATCCATAACTATCGCATGGCCTGATGATGCTGTTCCTACAAATTGAAGCCCTTGTATATATGTTACCTTTGCATTTGTCATTTCTTAACCTCCTTTAGAGTTTAGTTAATTTATTCGAGATGGGTATGTTTGTCAAGAAATCATAACATTGACTTTTGCCTTGTATTGAAAGTAATTTTTGAATAAACTATTATAAAACTATAAGGTATATATATGTTTATTTTCGACTTTTAGATAAGATTAACTTGTTCACAAGTTGAGATTATTAATTATATAAGTTATAAAGGTTATATGGTATGGATGCCATTATCTTGGCTGGTGGAGAAAATAAAAGGTTTCCGGTGATAAAGGGATTCCTTGAGATAAGCAGTAAGAGGATTATAGAGAAAAATATAGAACTCCTCAAAGGGATATTTGATAGAGTTATTATAAGCACCAATAACCCGGAACTCTATTTCTATCTCAGTGTCCCGATGGTTGGAGATATAATTGGATACAGAGGACCCATGACCGGAATATTTTCAGCATTAACCATTCCAGAGGTCTCAGGGATCTTTGTAACAGCGTGTGATATGCCTTTTATAAATACCATGCTTATAAAATATATCGTCGATAAATGGGAAGAGAGATGGGATGCTGTAATTCCCATCTTTGATAAAAAACCTCAACCCCTTCTTGGCATTTATTCAAAAAGAATTGATAAGAGGATGGAGCAAAGTATAAAAAATGGGGAAAGGAGCTTGAGGAGATTTTTGCAAGGGATAAACGTTCTTTATATTAATGAGGATGAGCTGAGGGAAATAGACCCGGAAGGAAGGTCTTTTATAAACATAAATACCATGGAAGATTTTCAGAAAGAGATAGGAGGGAATATATGTTTGGTTTAGGAATGCAGGAGTTGGTTATTATACTGATAATAGTCCTTGTTCTGTTTGGTGCAACCAGGCTACCGGAAATAGGAAAGGGCATAGGCCAGGCTATAAGAAACTTCAAGAAGGCTACGTCAGAGCCTGACGAAATAGATGTGACGCCCAAGAAAACTGTATCTCAGGAAAAGAAAAAAGAAGAGACAGAAAAAAAAGAAGGTGAATAGAGGAGCCGTTGCAGAGATTAATCTATCGGCGATAGCGCATAATCTCCAGTCTGTCAGAAAGATTGTCAAAAACCGACCAGTAATTGCTGTGGTTAAGGCCGATGCATACGGTCACGGCGCTATGGAAGTTTCAAAAAAATTGTTTAAGGAGAACATCTCTTTCATAGCGGTAGCATTTACAGGAGAGGCTATAGAACTCAGAGAGGCAGGTATCAAAGCCCCGATAATCGTATTATTTGACACTGGAGAAATAAAGGATTTTTTTGATTTTAAGCTCATTCCAGTTATCTATAATGTGGATACTGCATTGTCTTTCTCGGCTGAAGCAAAAAAAAGAAATACTATAATAAAAGTCCATGTGAAGATTGATACCGGTATGGGGAGGATGGGATTAAACGGCAATTATATTGCCAGAGATTTAATAAAAATATCAGAGATGGATGGTATAGAACTAACAGGACTTTTAAGCCATTTTTCAGAGGCTGATCTCTCAGACAGGTCATATGCAGTTCTACAGCTTAACAGGTTTAATAAAATTAGAGAAACAATCTCCGGAAAATTAAAAAGAAAATTCTTCTCACATATAGCGAACAGTGCGGCTGTCCTTACCTTTGAAGATGCACATCTTGATGCAGTAAGACCAGGGCTTATGCTTTATGGGTATTCGCCCATTAATCAGAAATCAGAAGTCAGCCCCCCCACCCATCCCTCCCCCTCGAGGGGGGAGGGCGAGGGTGGGGGTGAAGACTCCGAACCCCGCACCACGAGCCCCGAACTTATAAACCTGATACCTGCGATGAAAATCAAGACTAAAATCCTCTGTATAAGAAGCTTTCCCTCTGGTTCGCCAATAAGCTACGGAAGAACGTTTATAACAAAAAGGCCGAGCAGAATAGGAGTGCTTCCGCTAGGATACGCTGACGGGTATAGCAGGTTTTTTTCAAATAATGCAGAAGTACTTGTGAAAGGAAAACGAGTACCTGTTGTTGGCAGGATATGTATGGACCTGACAATGATTGACATCACAGATGTCAAAGATGTTAGGGGAAACGATGAAGTAATAATTCTCGGAAAACAGGGGAAAGAGTCAATAACAGCTCAGGAACTTGCATATAAAGCAAATACTATATCATATGAAATCCTGACATCTCTCGGTAATAAATCAAAGAGAATTTATGTTGAGACTCATTGAGTTAATAGGAAGGACAATTATCAGGTTTTCTGAAGAACTCGGTAAGATACTAATCCTGCTATTTTTAACAATAAAACAGTTAATACTTCCTCCACTTGAGATAAGAAATACTTTCAAACAGATGCTTGAGATTGGAGTTAGGTCTTTGCCAGTTGTTTTGATAACAGCTATCTTTACAGGGATGGTCTTTGCCCTGCAAACCTTTACGGGCTTTAAAAGGTTTGGTGCGGAGGCACTTGTGGGCACTGTCGTCGCCATGTCCATGACGAGGGAACTCGGCCCTGTCCTTACAGGTCTTATAGTTGCAGGCAGGGCTGGTGCTGCAATGGCAGCAGAATTGGGCACGATGAGGGTAACAGAGCAGATAGACGCACTCGAAACATTGGCAACAAATCCAATAAAATATCTCGTTGTACCAAGATTTATAGCAGGAATGTTTATGTTACCTGCACTTGTTGCAGTTGCTGATATAACAGGCATAATAGGTGGCTACTTCGTAACGGTTGGACTCTTTGATACAAGTTCTATAGTCTACTGGAAAAGGACCTGGGATTATTTAGAGTTTAGCGATATTTACAATGGCCTGATAAAATCCTGTTTTTTTGGTGCGAGCATTGCTCTTGTAAGCTGCTATAAAGGCTTTTATACAAGGGGAGGGGCTGAAGGTGTTGGAAAGGCAACAACAGGGGCAGTGGTTTTGTCGTCTATGACAATACTCATATCTGACTACTTTCTTTCAGCATGGTTATTTAAGTGATAGAGATTATAAATCTGCATAAGTCTTTTGGTAAAAACCATGTGCTCAGGGGCATTAACCTTAATGTTGAAAAAGGCGAGAGCATGGTTGTTATTGGCGGGAGCGGCTCTGGCAAGAGTGTTCTTTTAAAACATATTATTGGTATATTAAAACCTGATGATGGTAAGGTACTCATAGATGGTATTGATATAACAGCACTAAAGGAGAATGAACTCTATGAAGTAAGGAAAAAATTTGGTATGCTTTTTCAGATGTCTGCACTCTTTGATTCTATGAGTGTATGGGAAAATGTGGGCTTTTCACTTCTAAGATTTAAAAAGATAAATGAAAACGAGGTAAGGTCTATTGCAATCGAAAAACTAAGATTAGTAGGCCTTGCAGGGGTTGAAGATATGATGCCATCAGAACTATCCGGCGGCATGAAGAAGAGGGTAGGGCTTGCAAGGGCTATTGCACATGAGCCTGAGATACTCCTGTATGACGAGCCTACAACCGGGCTCGACCCTATTATGGCAGATGCGATAAACGACCTTATCGTGGAGATGAAAAGACGCCTTTCAGTTACTTCTATTGCCATAACACATGATATGAACAGTGCATATAAGATTGCTGACAGGATTGCCGTGCTTTATGATGGAAAGATAATCGACACAGGAACTCCTGACGAGATTAAGAATACGCAAAACCCCGTGGTAAGACAGTTTATAACAGGAAGTGCGATAGGCCCAATAAGGTTAGAAGGAGTACATTATGAGAAGACTTTCAACAGAACTTAAGGTCGGATTTTTTGCTGTCATAGTTATTATGATACTGGCCTTCATGACATTTAAGGTTGGCGGTCTTGAGTGGATAAAAAAAGAAGGATACATAGTCTACGTTTACTTCAATAACATCGCTGGTCTTGACGAAAAGACAAAGGTCAGGATTGCAGGCGTAGATGCAGGGGTAATAGAAAAAATAGGGCTTAAAGACGGTGTGGCTAAATTAACCATAAAGATGGATAAGGGCATTCAACTTTTCAGTGATGCAAGCGCTTCTATCAAGGCGACAGGTCTTTTAGGAGACAAATACCTTGATATAAAAACTGGTTCTGAGAAGCCAACCCTAAAAAATGGAGATACCATAAAAAATGTTATGGAAATAGTAGACCTCGATGATATGGTCCGTAACCTTTCAAATGTATCAGCAAATATGAATACCCTTGCAACCTCTCTTAACGAAGCCCTCGGCACAGATGAGGCAAAGCGCGCCTTGAAGGATACGGTGCTGAATTTAAGTGACATTACTGCAAATCTCAGCGAGACAATATCAGTAAACGACAAAAAAATGAGAAGGGTTCTTGACAATATTAATAACGTCACCGCATCAATAAATGACCTTATAGAAAAAAACAAGGTATCTGTTACAGACTCTATAAGTAACATAAAAGGTTTCTCTGCATCTTTAAGGGAAGAAGGCCCTCAACTTGTGGCAAGCCTTAATAAGGCTACCAGAGAACTGAGGGCCATGGTCGAAGAAAACAGGCCATCTTTAAAAAGGGCAACGGAGTCGATAGACAAAATTGCCGAGAAGATTGACAAAGGAGAGGGCACCCTCGGCAAACTTGTAAAGGATGAGAGATTGTATGAGTCTATAAACAAGGCGGCAGAGGGAATAGACAGAACCGTATCAGCAGTAGAAAGGTTCAGGACATTTATAACCTTCCAGGCTGACTATCTTACAAAACCAAAGGATGTTAAGGGTTATTTTTATGTTACGCTTCAGCCAAGACCTGATAAATATTATATCCTTGGTGTAGTAGGAACAGGCACGCCGACGAGCACTAAAGAAAAAGAGATAGAATTTACAGCCCAGTTTGCAAAGAGGGTTAAGGATACTGCATTAAGGATAGGACTCACAGAAAACACATTCGGCATTGGCGGAGACTATTTCTTTAATAAGGACAGGGGTAAAGTAACTACAGATATATGGGATTTTTCTAATGATGAGGAAGGCTCTAAAAGCCCGCATGTTAGAGTTGGCGTAGATTATTTTATTTTCAAGAATTTATTTGTGTCAGCTGGTGCTGACAATATCCTGAACAAGAAATGGCGCGGCGGTTATGCAGGAATAGGGCTGCGGTTTGAGGACGAAGACTTCAAATACCTCTTTGGAACCATTCCAAGGGTGTCGTTAAAGTAAAACTATAAGTTACTGATAGGTCATAAGTATGAAGACATTGATTATAAAATCCCTTCTAACCTCCCTTTGCCAAAGGGAGGGAAATTACCCCTCTTTAGCAAAGAGAGGCGAGGGGAGATTTTTCAATAATGTCGTTTTACTAATAACCGCCTTAGTAATTAATTTGTTTGAAGGTATTTTCAGATGAAAGGAGGTGACTAAGATGAGGATTCCTTTTATGAAGCATGTGACGTGGTATCTCGTTATAGCGATGTTTATAATAGGCATTGCACCGAGAGTAGATGCAGGACTTGCACCGTCAGAGATAATTGCACTAACACAGATAGACAGGACTGCTGACCTTGTAAAAATCCAGAAAGTCCTGGAGGTAAAAGCAATAAGTGAAAGGCTTATGCAATTCGGGCTCACACAGGATGAGGTTCAGAAAAGACTTATACAGCTCAGCGACCAGCAGATTCATCAGATTGCACTTCAATTAGATGATCTCAAGATTGGACAAGACGATGTCCTCGCAGTAATCATTGCATTGCTTTTTATTGCGATACTCGTTGTCGTGCTGCTGAAGCTTACAGGACATAAGGTTATTGTAACGAAGTAAAAAAGATAATAGAGCCTCACATACTTATCTATCTATGAAATACTTGCACAACTTTTTCATAGATAGATAAGTATTGATGTTATGTATATTTGTATGATGAAGGAAAAAGATAGAAGGCAAAGATATCGAAAAATGAGAAGTTTTATTTTACGTCCTTATTCTTTTATTCTCATTATCGTCGTTTTATTATTGCATTCATGTGCTACCACTAATGAAATACCAGAAGCTAAGCATCTTCGCATTATAGAAAATGTTCCTTTCTATCCACAGGAGACCTATCAATGTGGTCCGGCGTCCCTTGCCGGTGTATTAAACTACCAGGGAGTTAATATCACCCCTGATAACATTGCAAAAGAGATATTCAGCGAATCTGCAAGAGGGACATTAAATATTGATATGATCCTTTATACACAGAGAATGGGATTGAATGCGACTCAGTATAGAGGCAGTATAGAGGATCTTAAAAAGAATATAGAGTCTGGCTACCCGATTATTGTCCTTGTTGATTTTGGCTTTTCTCTGTATCAAGTAAACCACTTTATGGTTGTTGTCGGATATAATGAAAATGGTGTGATAGTAAATTCTGGCAGGGATAAGGACAAGTTTATCTCTGAGAAAGATTTTATAAAGGCATGGGAGAGAACAAAGTTCTGGACACTTTTGATAAAACCAGTAAGTAGTAACCAGTAAACAGTACGTAGTAAAAAAAATAAAATAAAGATATATTGAGAGTCTCATAATAAAATGGACATTCATAGGTTTATCAATGTCATTGATCTGTCATGCCCGCAGGTCGTAAACGGGCATCCAGAGGTTTTCTGGATTCCCCGGTCAAGCCGGAGAATAAAATAAACATTGTATTGATTATTATGAGACGATTAATAAAATGAGAACTAAGAAAATATTTATCTACTTATTACTGACTACTTACTTCCTGCTGTTGTGTGCTTGTGCTTTTCCGAGGATAATAGTGCTTGATGACCCATTAAGTCCGGAAGAACACCTTAATCTAGGTGTAACCTATGAAAAAAATGGTGAACTTGATAATGCACTAAAAGAATATCAAGTGGCATCAAAGAAACTTCCTGTAGCATATCTCTACATGGGTAATATTTATTTCCAGAAAGACGAATTTGACGAGGCAGAATCCTGTTATAAAAAAGCCATAAAAAAAGAGCCGGAGAATGCCGATGCTTATAATAACCTCGCCTGGCTTTATTTTATTGAGAGAAAAAACCTTGATGAGGCGGAAAGGCTTGTGTCGAAGGCTATAGAGCTAAACCCTGCAAAAAAGAATATCTACCATGATACACTTGATAAGATAAGAGCCTTTAAAAACCCATGACCCCTATGGATAGTTGGTTCATATTTTTTGCTCTCTTAAGGGGTTACCGTCTTACAACCCAAACCCACATGAGCCTTCTCATGTGGGTTTGGGTTGGTTTTGAGCAGACAAGTCTGCGCATAATGTTTTTAATCACTTGCTTAAGATTCTTTCTTATTTTAACAATAAATATCCTTGACTACCCTGACCCATTACAATATGATTAATGATTGAATAAAATAATTTGTACTCTTATTAAAACAGGAGGAAATTATGAAAAAGCGTGAACTGATTACACTCTTGAATAAGGACATTGCAGATGAACATGCTGCTATTATCCGTTATCTTGTACACGGTTGGCTGGAAGGTGAAGATACACCATTGGGAGCCAGTCTGCTATCGCGCTCCAGAGAAGAGATGTGGCACATGCACTGGCTGGGGATGATCATAAGCCAGCTGGGCGGAGAACCGAATTTTACACCAGCCCCATACCCCTACGATCCGACTAACAGGGCTACAATATTCAAATCATACGTCGAATATGAGGAGAGGCTTATACCCCACTATAATGCAGAGGCAGATATGGTGGACGACTTGCATATCAAGCGTGTCTTACAGAGAGAGGCATGGGAATCGGCCATTCATGCCAGAAAGTTTCAGAGAATACTGGAGAAATTACGTCCTGAAAAAGCTAAGGGTGTTCCAGGCGGAGAGCTTGAATTACCAATGGAATTCCTCAACAGGTTGCAGGAAGAGGTAACAGACAAGTATAATGAGATGGTGCAGCACATTCGATATTCCTGGGTTTTTCAAAAAAAAGGTCTTCTATCATGGCAGCTCATGGATCAGGCCATGGGAAAAATGAAACAGATTGCACATTTCGCAGAGGATATAGGCGGGAACGGTATCTCACCTCTGTTTAATCCTGGCCAGATAGATAAAAGTACAGCTATCAGTAAGGCTCTCAAAAAAGCTATGAATGATGTCAGAGCAGCTCGAGAGAGGCATATGAAATTAAGAGAGGACAACGAAATTAAAAAACATGGGGGCATTGTCATTAATCTTGACCTCACTCTCCAGCAAGAGCAGTATCAGGGATCAGAACTGGAAGATATGGGTAAAAAGAAATAATGTATAGAAGCTTTTCCGAGTTTGGTATTTCCGATGAAATCTTAACCTCGATTTCCGATATGGGTTTTGAAGAACCTACCCTCATACAAAAATTAGCCATTCCCATTGCCCTTAGAGGAAGGGATATTATAGGGCAGGCGCAGACAGGCACAGGCAAAACAGCAGCTTTTGGCATTCCCATAATCGAGCAGGGGGTAAAGATCAAAAGCAAGAACCCGTATGCCATCATCCTTGACCCTACAAGGGAACTTGCCGTTCAGGTCGCGCAGGAGCTGAACAAAATCGGTGTAAGAAAAGGTATTCGATCCCTGCCGGTTTACGGCGGCCAGTATATTGAGGTACAGATAAAAAGTCTCCATAAAGGAGTTGACATTATAGTAGGTACACCGGGGCGTGTAATAGACCATATCCGGCGTAAAACTCTCATCTTAAAAGACATCAAGATAGTTGTCCTCGATGAGGCAGATGAGATGCTTAATATGGGTTTTATCGAAGACATTGAAAAGATATTCAAAGAAATCCCAGCTAAAAGGCAAACCATGCTATTTTCAGCCACAATGCCCAAAGAAATTCTCCGCATTGCCAGAAATTATATGAATAAGCCTGAACAGGTCGGTGTTGATGCAGCAGAGATGGTCGTAGCAAAAATAAAGCAGGCCTTTTACGAAGTAAAGGAAGAAGACAAGATAAATGCCCTTACCCGACTTCTTGATGTGGAAGTCCCGTCTCTTACTCTTGTTTTCTGCCATACAAAAAGAGAAGTAGACGAGGTCTCAGGAAAACTTCAGCAAATGGGTTATTCAGCAGGCGCCATTCATGGTGGTTTTACCCAGTCCCACAGGGACGAGATGATGCATAAATTCAAAAATGGCGACATAGATATTCTGGTTGCTACAGATGTAGCAGCGCGCGGGTTAGACATCCCTGATATTTCTCATGTCATCAACTACAGCATACCGCAGGACCCCGAGAGCTACATTAACAGAATAGGCAGAACAGGCAGGGCAGGAAAATCTGGTATCGCCATTACCTTTGTTACTCCAAGAGAATATCGTCAGCTAAGGCTTATAGAGAAGTTCGCTAAGACACTGATAAGCAAGGCAAAGCTTCCTACTAAAGAACAAGTCAAAAAGGCAAGAGAAAAAGAAATCAGCTCCAGTCTTGAAGAATTGATAAACGAAGGAAAACACACCAACTATTACCCACTGGCAAACAGGCTTTTTGAAAAATATTCTCCAGAGGACGTCTCAGCCGCAGCTTTAAGCATGCTTTTTGGCGAGGCGGAAGTAGAGGATATCGAGGAAGAAGTTACATACCCTGCCTCAAGAAAGGATTTCGTACGGCTTTTTATGACCGTTGGAAAGATTGACAAAATCAAAGTAGGCGACATAGTGAAGTCCATCTCAGCTGAGGCGGGTATCCCAGCCAGGAAGATAGGCAGCATCGCTTTATTTGATAAGTTCAGTTTTGTAGAAGTCCCGGCAAATCTGGCAGATAAGGTTATCGTGGCTATTAATAACAGTATGATGAAGGGTAGAAAGGTAAGAATTCAGCATGCTAAGAAAAAGGAAAGGTAGAAGACAACTAGAAAGACTATTCAAAATCACTAATATGACCCTCTTGCCTGAAAATTATAGCAACCCAACAACTCAATAAAAATGGTAAAATATTTAAAAATCAACGAGGAGGTGTAAACTATGGAAACTTTAAAGCAAGAGGCAATTAGGGTTATTTCAAAACTACCTGATACTGCAAACATTGACGATATTATGTATGAGCTTTATGTGATTGATAAAGTCAAAAAAGGAAGAGAAGCAGCAGAACGTGGTGACACGATTTCTATTGAAGAATTAAAAAGAGAAATGCAAGCGTGGTAGAATGGACTGGCCCTGCAAAACAAGATTTAAAATTGGTTCATGATTACATCGCAAGGGATTCTAAATTCTACGCAGAAAAGGTATCACTTGAAATCATTGAGAAATCCGAAAAATTAAATATCTTCCCTGAAATTGGTAGAATCGTTCCAGAAATAGGCGACCCTAAGATTCGAGAGTTGTTGATATATTCCTATCGTCTTATTTATGAAATATTTCCCGATAAGATTGCGATACTTGCATTAATTCATGGCAAAAGAGATTTTTCAAAAATAAATTTGGAAGGTAGAAGATAATAAATGAACAACCCTGCGGTCTCTGCCGCAGGGTTGTTCATTTATTATCTTATCATCTTTTTAAATTCTTCATAGGCCGTTTTTATTTCCTCTACCGAGGCTTCATCCTCTAAGGTTGTAACATCTCCGATGGGTTTATCCTGAACAATTGCTTTCAATATCCGCCTCATAATCTTGCCAGACCTTGTTTTTGGAAGTTTTTCGACAAAGTAAATCTCCTGAGGTGTAGCAAATGGACCTATCTGTGTACGGATGCTATCAATTATCTTCTTTTTAAGGCTATCATCAGGATTATACCCTTGTTTCAGTATCACAAATATGACGATTGCCTCTCCTTTTATGGGGTCAGCCATACCTACTACCGCAGCTTCTGCGGCAAAAGGTGTTGCAACAACTGCACCCTCAATCTCTGCTGTACCTATCCTGTGCCCGGCTACTTTTAATATCTCATCAGCCCTTCCCAACAGCCAGAAATATCCTTCTTCGTCCTTCATTGCATAATCTGCTGTGTAATACATGCCTTTAAATTTTGACCAGTATGTTTCTTTGTAACGATCCGGGTCTTCATAAATCCCCATCAACATGCCGGGCCAGGGCTTTTTTATTACCAAATAGCCTTTCGTTCCAGGAGGCACAGGATTCCCTGTGTCATCTACTACTTCTGCATCAATACCGGGTAAAGGCAAGGTTGCTGAACCTGGCTTAAGTGGGACAAGTTCCAGGCCGGGAGAAGGTGATATCATCATACCTCCGGTTTCTGTCTGCCACCAGGTGTCAACTATAGGACACCTTTCATTACCGATATTCTTGTAATACCACTCCCATACTTCCGGGTTGATAGGTTCACCAACAGTTCCCAATATCTTTAAGCTGCTTAAATCATGTTTCTTAATCCATTCTTCCCCATAGCGTATGAACATCCTGAGCGCTGTTGGCGAGGTGTAAAAGATTGTAACCCCGTATTTTTCTATAATCTCCCACCATTTATCCAGATAAGGAAAATCCGGTGCCCCTTCGTATATAACAATCGTTGCACCGTGGAGTAATGGCGCATATACTATTGCTGAGTGCCCTGTGACCCAGCCAACATCCGCAGTGCACCAATAAATGGATTCATCTGATATGTCGAAAACCCACTTATATGTCGCATAGTTGTAAACCAAATATCCGCCTGTAGAGTGGACGATCCCTTTAGGTTTTCCCGTGGTACCTGATGTGTAGAGTATATACAATGGATGGGTAGATTCTACAGGCTCAGGTTCCACATAGTTTTCAGCATTCTTTAATAATTCATGATAAAGTAAGTCCCGACCTTCCTCTATCTTTACCTCTTTTTCGGTTCTTTTTATTAATACTACCTTTTTAATAGATGGAGTAAGCTTTAATGCATTATCAACAATATCTTTAAGGGGAACAAATTTTCCTCTTCTTATACCAAAGTCAGCGGTTATCAAAACCTTTGCCCGTGTATCATTTATCCTGTCTGCTAATGCCTGACTGCTGAATCCTGAGAATACAACAGTATGAATAGCGCCAATCCTAACTGTTGCGAGCATTGAAAACACAAGCTCGGGGATCATTGGAAGGTATAAAACTACTATATCACCTTTTTCTACGCCGATTTTTTTCAGGACAGATGCTAACTTATTTACTTCCCTATGCAACTGGACATAACTAAATGATTTTGTATTCCCTTGTTCGTCTTCCCAGTATATTGCTACTTTATTCTTACGCCATGAATGTAAATGAGCGTCAATACATCCATAAGAGGCATTAAGCATACCGCCGACGAACCATTTTGCAAACGGCTCATCCCAGACGAGAACCTTTTCCCAGCGTTTAAACCAGGGGATTTTCTCTGCTTCTTTCTCCCAGAAGCTCTCTAAGTTTGCAATTGCATTCTTTTGAAATTCAAGATATCTTTTTGTAGGATAAAACTTTTTCCCTTCCATAAATTATCACCTCAAATAACATCAATTTGCTTGATTATTCCCGTAGCCTTGCTATATTACCTTTTATATTAAATTATTATAGCTAAAGTCTTCAAAGTTCAAAATAGTTTTCTTTAATCGTGTTGTGTTAAAATCTTAAAAATCTGAATCCATCAGGGGAGTGTTTGTTTTATGCTTTCAAATAGGGCAAGTAAGATTAAACCATCGCCAACACTTGCAATAGATGCAAAGGCAAAAGCAATGAAGGCAGAGGGAGTTGATATTGTCAGTTTTGGTGTAGGTGAGCCAGACTTTGACACCCCTGACAATATAAAAGAGGCTGCAATAAAAGCAATAAGAGATGGTTTTACAAAATATACCCCTGTAGGAGGTATAGACCCTTTAAAGGATGCGATTATAGAAAAGTTCAGGAAAGACAACAACCTTAATTATATGCGTGATGAGATTATTGTTTCATGCGGTGCAAAACACAGCCTCTACAATATCGCCCAGGCATTATTCGGTCCTGGCGATGAGGTCTTAATCCCATCACCTTACTGGGTCTCATATCCTGAGCAAGTTGTGCTTAATGATGCGATTCCTGTTTTTGTAAAGACATACGAAACTGACTCCTTCATAGTTAAACCTGAGGCGATTGAATCTCATATAACCAAAAAGACAAAGGCATTAATCCTGAATTCACCATCTAATCCTACTGGTCTGACGTATAACAAGAAGACTTTAGAAAGAATTGCTGAGATTGTCCTGAAGCATAATCTTTATGTAATATCTGATGAGATTTATGAGAAACTCCTCTATGATGGAGTTCTGCATTTTAGCATTGCATCGCTTGGCAATGATATAAAAAATAAAACAATTGTTGTGAATGGACTATCAAAGGCCTATGCTATGACAGGCTGGAGGATCGGTTATGCTGCAGGTCCAAAAGAGATAATAAAGGCTATGACGAATATACAGAGTCAGTCAACGTCCAATCCCACATCCATAGCTCAGAAGGCAGCTATTGAGGCAATTACAGGACCCCAGGATTTTATTAACATAATGCTTGCTGAATTCGACGTAAGGAGGAAGTTTCTTATCAATGAACTAAATTCTATCCATGGCATAAGCTGTCTTACTCCAACAGGGGCTTTTTATGCGTTTCCTAATACATCCAGGCTTTACAGCAAATCTATTGACAACAGAAAAATATCATCTTCGTCAGACCTTGCCCTATACCTACTTGAAAGAGCAAATGTTGCCCTTGTTCATGGAGAAGCCTTTGGCGATGACAATTACATAAGGCTCTCTTATGCAATACCTATTGACGAGATAAAAAAGGGTGTGGAGAGGATTCGGGAGGCAATAGGTAAGCTCAAATAACAGATAAAATATCTGCCAAAACAATTAATATGACTAATAACGATTTTCGTTCAGGTTATGTATCCATTATTGGACGTCCTAATGTAGGTAAATCCACACTCCTGAATTCTATTATGGAAGAGAAGATTGCAATTGTCACACCAAAACCACAGACAACAAGAAACAAAATCATCGGGATAAAAACGCTTCCTGATGCACAGATTATATTCATAGATACACCAGGAATTCACAGGCCAAGGCATAAACTCGGTGAAACAATGGTTAGAACTGCGCTGGAAGCATTAAACGAAGTAGATGTTATTTTATTCATGGTTGAGCCTCATGAACCGGGGAAGGGAGATAGGGCTATAATTGATTTACTGAAAAGAGTTCGGTCTCCTGTCTTTCTCCTGATAAACAAAATAGATATTGTCAAGAAGTCAGACCTCCTCCCTCTCATAGATCACTTCAAAGGACGCTATACTTTTAAAGAGATAATCCCTATCTCTGCAATAAAACAGGATGGAATCAGTCTGCTTATAGAAAGAATCTGCGACTATCTTCCACAAGGACCAAGGTATTACCCTGACGATTTTATAACTGACCAACTGGAAAGATTTATGGTCTCCGAGATAATCAGAGAGAAGGCCATGGATATGACAGAGGAAGAGCTGCCGCATTCAGTTGCTGTTGAAGTTGCTGACTGGGAAGAGAGGGAAGACGGCCTTGTATCCATCAGTTGTAATATTTATGTTGAAAGAGAAGGGCAAAAAGCTATAATAATAGGTAAGAGAGGAGCGATGCTAAAGTCGATAGGGAGCGCTGCAAGGGTTGATATAGAAAAGCTCCTTAATACAAAGGTATTTCTTGAGTTATGGGTAAAGGTTAAGAAGAACTGGAGAAATGATAAACAATTATTGAACAAATTGGGGTATAAATAAATGTTAATACAGATGAAGGTTGAGGGTCTGTTATTCGATCCTCGCAGTAATATGTATATCATGCTTTTGAAGGAAATTGATGGTAATGGTACCCTTCCAATATGGATTGGCAAACCAGAGGCTGATTCGATAGCTCTCGCATTAGGGAGGGTTGAAACACCAAGACCTTTAACTCATGATCTTATAAAAAATATTACTGACAGCCTGAAGCTCAGAATAACAAAAATCATAGTAACAGAGCTTCAGGACAATACATATTATGCACTTGTCTGTCTTAACGATGGTAAGAAAGAGACCTTTGTAGATTCAAGACCGAGTGATGCTGTAGCAGTAGCGCTAAGGGCCAATGCACTTATATTTGTAGAAGACAGCATATTGGAGCAAAAAAGCGCTGACGAGCTTGAGGAATGGCTCAAAAATCTCAAACCAGAAGACTTCGGGAATATAATATAATGCTTCACAGGACAGAAGGTATTGTCTTAAGAACAATTCCCTTTGGCGAAGCAGACCTGATAGTTACATATCTTACTCCTGATTTTGGACTTCTAAAAACCTTTGCAAAAAGTCCTCGCAAGATTAAAAGTAGATTTGGAAGCAGCCTTGAGCCACTTACACGCTCAAGGATATCATTCTGGGGCAAAGAAGATGCAGCCCTGCCGAGATTGACACAGTCGGATATCATCCATCCATTCCAGTGGATAAGAGATACCCTGGATTGTTTTTTGAAGGTATCAGAGATAATTGAGCTTACCATAAACTTTATCCCTGAGAGAGATGCTAATAAGAAAGTTTATTCTTTACTTCTAAATACATTACAAGCCATCGAAAATAATCTATCCTCACACATTCCTTCTTGTGAAAGCGTCAGAACATCTCGCACCCCCCTTTGGAAAAGGGATAATTCCCCTCAGTCCCCCTTTAGTAAAGGGGGATTTAAGGGGGATTATAAAGAGGGTAAGGTGGTATTTTCAGATGAGAATTTATTGATAAATCACTACAAAATAAAATTTCTTAAGTTTGTTGGATATGCCCCTAAGCTTGACGCCTGTGGAAGATGCGGGAAAAGCGGACATTCTTTTTATATATCCCATGGCTCTATCTTATGCGAAGCATGTGCAAAAGGGATTGACTTGCCAATAAGACTTTCCGGGGCAGTTTTAAAACTCTATACCGACCTGCTTACGTGGGATGCTGTTATGATAAAACGAATAAAACCTTCAGACAAGCTTCTTTCAGAGCTTTCGGACATAATAAATGTGCATATAAAATACATACTCGCTAAACCATTAAAGTCCGAGGCATTTATTCATTCGATAACCAGATAATATAAACGCATTAAAATGCTTGATAACTTTTTTAACCCAAAATCAATTGCAGTCATCGGTGCGTCAAGGACACCGGGAAAGGTGGGTTATGATATTCTTAAAAACACGATTCAGTATGGCTATCAGGGAGCTGTTTATCCCATTAACCCAGGTGCATCAGAAATTTTAGGTGTGAAGACATATCCTTCCATTCTTGATGTTCCTGGTAAAATTGATTTAGCAGTAGTAGTTGTACCTTCAAAAAATGTGATGGAAGTCATCGAGCAATGCGGGGCCAAAAAGATAGATTCAGCTATAATCATAACCGCCGGGTTTAAAGAAAGTGGGATAGAAGGTGCAAAGCTGGAAAATGATCTGGTTAAAAAGGCAAAAGAAGCAGGAGTCAGATTTATAGGTCCTAATTGTCTTGGTGTAATTGATACCCATTCAGGGATTAATGCCTCGTTTGCAGCAGGTATGCCTGCCAAAGGAAGCATCGGATTTTTCTCTCAATCAGGTGCACTCTGCCTTGCTGTTCTTGATCGTGCCTTGCCTGAAGATATAGGGTTTTCAAAATTCATAAGTATGGGAAACAAGGCCGATATATCAGATACAGACATTATGCTTGCCCTATCTGAAGATGATAATACAAAGGTAATTTTGGGATACATTGAAGGAGTCAATGATGGCAGAAGGTTTATGGAGGTTGCCAGTCAGGTCTCAAAAAAGAAGCCTCTTATTATACTGAAATCTGGTATTACCAGCTCAGGGGCTAAAGCAGCATCTTCTCATACCGGGGCACTTGCAGGCAGGGAGGCTGCCTTTGATTCTGCATTCAAGCAAAGCGGTGTTATTCGAGCACATACCATAGGTGAACTTTTTAATTATGCCATCGCCTTTGCCAATCAGCCTCTGCCCAATGGTCCCAATGTTGCTATCGTAACTAATTCTGGAGGGCCGGGGATTTTAGCAGCAGATGCCTGTGATAAGTCGGACCTACAGCTTGTTTTATTACATAAGGAAACAACAGATGAACTCAGAACTTTCCTGCCGCCTGTTGCCTCGTTTTACAATCCAATTGACATCATGGGAGACGCAGGTGCAGAGAGATATGAAAAGGCTCTTTATACAGTATTGCAAGATGAAAAGATACAGGGAGTAATGGTACTTCTGACACCAACAGCTGTAGTAGATGTAGAGGCTACAGCAAAGGCAGTAGTAAATATTGCCAATTTAGTTGACAAACCCATCCTTACCTCATTCATGGGGAAGAAAAGTGTTGAATCCGGTTCAAAGATCCTTATGAAGTACAATATCCCAAATTACAGTTATCCAGAAGAGGCTGTTTCCGCTTTAAATGCCATGTATCGGTACCATGTCTGGATAAACAGACCTGAGAAGACATATCCTCATTTTGATGGTTTGAAAGATAAGGTAACCCAAATCTTTGAAGAGGTTAAGGAAGAAAATCGTGAGCGTTTAAGCGAATCGGAAGTTCATGAGGTTTTAAATACATACGGATTCAGACAGCCAAAAAGTTTGATAGCCAGGACCTCGGAAGAGGCTGTAGCCGCTTCTAAGGGGATTGGTTACCCTGTGGTCATGAAAATAATTTCACCACAGATTATCCATAAAAGTGATATAGGCGGCGTCAGGATTAATCTAAATAAGAAAAAGGATGTGGAGAACGCGTTCTTTGATATTACGACCCATGTTAAAAACATCATGCCTACTGCCAATATATATGGCGTGATGATTCAGGAGATGATACCAGGTGGGAAAGAGGTGATTGTAGGCATAACAAAAGATGCCCAGTTCGGGCATATGATTATGTTCGGACTGGGCGGGATTTATGTGGAGGTTTTAAAGGATATTTCTTTCAGAATTACACCATTAAGCCAGGAGGATGCTCATGAAATGATCCGGGAAACAAAAACCTTTCCGCTTTTGCGGGGGGTTAGAGGAGAGGCTGAGACTGATATCGAGGCCATTGAGAAATCCTTATTAATTTTATCGCAACTGGCCTTGGATTTTCCTCAGATTATCGAGGCTGATATCAACCCGCTTCTGGTTAAAAAGCGAGGAGAAGGTGTAGTTGCTATTGATGCACGGTTTACAATAGGGGGTGACTAAAATGATTTCTTTATATGTAGGTTCTACATCAGGATATTCTGGCAAGAGTTTGGTATCTATGGGATTAGGTCATAAGTTTAAAAAGGACGGATTCAGGGTAGGTTATTTTAAGCCAGTAGGTATTCTGCCTATCAAGGTTGATAATGTTCTGACTGATAATGACGCCTGGCGCATTTACAGGGTGCTCGAGCTAAAAGATCCTATAGTTGATATATGTCCTGTGGTATTGACACAAGAACTTGCAGTAAAAGGTTATCTAAAGGATGTTAAGGGTCTTCTTGGAAAAATTGAAAAATCCCACCAACGGCTATCTGGAGATAAAGACATTATGGTAGTCGGTGGCTATGGCAGTATATATACCGGCGGTGTACTGGGCATCCAGGGTCTCAAGGTGATAAGGCGCCTTAAGGCAAAGGTTGTAATCGTGGTTAAGTATGAGGGTGAATATATTGTGGATTACGTCCTGCAAGCAAAAAAGGACCTTAATAGTAAGTTTATAGGTGTAATACTGAATAAAGCAACTCCTGAATATAAGCAGGGAATAAAGGATTATATTGTCCCTTTCCTAAAAAGGAAGGGTGTAGATATTATCGGTATCATACCATACGATTCTATAGTGGGTTCTATTACAGTAGAAGAATTGAATGACATGCTCGGGGGTAAGGTTTTATGCTGCCATGATAGGCTTAACAATCTGGTGGAGCATTTTTTAATCGGGGCTATGCAGGTGGACAAGGCTATTGATTATTTTAAAAGGACAAGGAATAATGCAGTTATTGTGGGAGGCGACAGATCTGATATCCAACTATCCGCAATAGAATCTGACACCGAGTGCCTCATTCTTACCGGTGATCTATATCCCAGTGAGATTATTATATCCAGGGCAGAACAGAAAAATATACCTATTCTTGTGGTAAGGGATGATACATATAGCGTTGCCAAGAAATTAGAAAGACTTTCTGTAAGGTTAAGGTTGCGCGATAAGGCTAAAGTAGCCCGCGGTATGGACCTGGTTACAGAAAATATAGACTTCCCGTTACTCTATAAAAAGCTTGGAATAAAAATCGGGCAATAGCATATCATAAACCCTGTCCCCACTTTATTGAAATTTTACTTGACATTGCGAGGAGTTTGATATATAAACTCTGCATGGAGATTTCTTTAAATCTAAAAGGTTTTTTCTGCCCTAATGAATCTTGTGGAGACCATGGGGAAAAAGGACTTGGGAATATTGTCCTTTATCAGAAATATGGAAGGAATCATAGAAGGCTCCTTAAATGTAAGACTTGCAATTTTAGATTCTCCGAAAGGCATAGCACATTCTTCTTCGGTTTACATACAAAGGAATCTAAGATAAAAGAGGTTATATCCCATCTTTTAGAAGGTATGAGCTTCAGAGAAACTGCAGCTGCAGCTAATATAGATAAAGATACTGTACAGAGGATATGGAAGAGATTTGTACTTTATTGCGAGGAATCAATGGACAGTTTATTGAAGGAGTTTAATATAAAACTTGAAGACCTTATAATGCTTTTATATAAGAGGATTCAAAAGAGAACGAAATAAAAAATGGATAAGATTAAAGTTGCGATTGCCGGAGTTGGAAATTGTGCCAGCTCATTAATTCAAGGGATTGAATATTACAAAGCATTAGGTGAAGGTCATCCGGACGGGCTTCTCGGCCTGATGCATTATACCCTCGGAGGATATAAACCAGCCGATATCCAGTTTGTGGCTGCATTTGATATAGACCAGAGAAAAGTAGATAAGCCGCTTAAAGAAGCTATCTTTGCCCCCCCAAATTGTACAAAGGTATTTAATAATAATCTCCCTGACTTTCCTGTAACTGTTATGATGGGGAATGTCCTTGATGGCGTATCGCCTCATATGGAGGACTATCCAGAAAAACGCAGGTTTATTATTGCAAGAAAAAAGCCGTGTGATGTTCTAAAGGTTCTGAAGCAAAGCGGAGCCGAAATACTTCTCAGCTACCTGCCTGTCGGCTCTGAAAAGGCAACAGCATTTTATGCAGAGGCATGCCTTGAAGCAGGTGTCAGTTTAATTAACTGTATTCCTGTTTTTATCGCATCCAACAAATCATGGGCAAAGCGCTTTAAAAATAAAAAGATTCCTATAATCGGAGATGATATTAAAAGTCAGATAGGAGCTACAATCATTCACCGGAATCTAACGAGGTTGTTTGAAGATAGAGGTGTAAAGATAGACAGTACATACCAGTTGAATGTTGGAGGCAATACTGATTTTTTGAATATGTTAAACCGAACCAGATTAAAGTCGAAAAAGATTTCAAAGACAGAGGCTGTGCAATCTCAACTCCAGAATCCACTGGAAAATGAAAATATCCATGTGGGACCATCCGATTATGTCCCGTGGCTTATGGACAATAAGATATGTTTTCTCAGGATGGAGGGTAGAGGATTCGGAAATATACCAATAAATCTTGAGATGAGACTTTCAGTTGAAGATTCTCCAAACAGCGGAGGTGTTGTTATAGATGCAATAAGATGTTGCAAAATAGCACGTGATAGAAGGGTAGGGGGAGTGCTTATATCTCCATCAGCATATTTTATGAAACATCCGATGGTCCAGTTCCATGACGAAGATGCAAGGGATATGGTAGAAGAGTTTATACAAGGAAAGCGAGAGAGGTAACAGTAAAACCAGTTAGCATTATCAAAGTTCAATGTTATGCTTAGTGCTAAACTTGGGCATTTTCTTGATAGTCCGCTCAGTCCGATTGTAAAACGAATTCCATTAAGTCCAGATACCCTCACAATAATCGGTTTTCTTATAACGGTAATTGCAGCCCTTGTTATTCCTCTTAACATCAAACTTGGCGGTATATTAATTTTAATAGGCGGAATGTTTGATATACTTGATGGCATAGCTGCAAGAACAAGAGGAAAGACTACCAGATTCGGTGCATTCCTTGACTCAGTACTCGACAGATATTCTGATGCATTCCTTTTCCTCGCCATTGCTTGGTATCTTGCTGAAAAAGGTAACCACACAGGAGCACTGCTCAGCCTCGGTACATTAGTTGGTGCTTTTTTGATAAGTTATACAAGGGCAAGGGCAGAGGGCCTCGGAGAATCATGTCATACAGGGATTATGGAAAGGCCAGAACGAATTATCCTCTTAATATTCGCAACCTTAACTGGATGGCTTGTCCCGGTATTATGGATTATGTTGATACTTACACATATTACAGTCATTCAGAGGATTTATCATGTATGGAGGCAGATGAATCGGTGAGAATGCCGAGCTTAAGGCATTCAATCCAGGGAAGGCCCTCTCAAGCCATGCCGGGTCATTATTAAAAAATCTACAATCCCTTAAAAGGGAGTGATGGAGCGGGCGGCGGGATTTGAACCCGTGACCTTCAGCTTGGGAAGCTGACACTCTACCGCTGAGTTACGCCCGCAATACTAATTTTATAAATCATACCTGTCCAAAAGTCAAGGAAGGTTCTACAATAACAGCAATTCTCGGTAAAATTTTCCTCAAATCCTTTACAATAACCATTTCACAAAAGATTATATGTTAATATTTACCATGATACTTTCACATTACGAGCTCAAGACTAAGATACTCGCAGAGAGATATAACTCAATCATCTTCGAGGTTGGAAAGAATAGAGATTTATACCTTGTTGGTGGTTATATTCGCGACATTTTTAGAGGCATACATTCTCCAGATAGAGATTATATTGTTAGCGGAGACATAAGAACATTTGTTAAAGAAATCAGAAAAGTTATTGGGGGCACTCTAGTCAAATTCAAAAAGGGAGACATGATAAGGATTGCCTTTAAAGATGGTCTCACATTTGATTTTTCAAAACTTATTGGTACACTTAAAGAAGATTTGTCAAAAAGGGATTTTACCATTAATGCAATCGCTTGGTCACCCGAAAAAGAAATTATAGACCTTTGTAATGGACTGGAGGACTTAAAAAGGAAGCGAATACGTTCTCTATCAAGTGAAAACTTAATTTCTGATCCCCTGAGAATGCTCAGAGCCTACAGGTTTGCGGCTGAAATAAACGGTTCAATAGAAAAAGGAACGCGTGATTCAATAAAAACACTGAATAATAATATTAAAAAGGTATCTTCTGAAAGAATAACTTTAGAACTTTTCAATTTGTTAAACTCAAAACATTCAGCAAGGTATCTGAAGATGGCACTTTCTGATGGACTCTTAACTGATATTTTATCCATTCCCTATAGAAACTTAGAGCGCAGCATTAAAGAAATTTCTAAACTCGAACAAACTACAATTAATAAACTTCCATCAAAAATTCAAGCTTTACTTAAAAGGATATTTTCTCAAAACCTTACATATAAAGGATTGTTCTGCCTGGAGCTTTTAATAATCCCCCCACACCCCCCTTTAGTAAAGGGGGGCAGGGGGGATTTTCAGGTAAAAATTAAGATGAGCTCTGCTATCAATAAACGCTTAGAATTGAGCCATAAAGGTATCAAGGAGCTAAAAAGAAAAGGAGTTGACTTGAAGAATAGATTGTTCGACATATTTTTAATATCAAAAGAAGCAGCGCCTGACATCCTGATTATAAAAGGTAGGTTAGATTTGATAAAAGATTACCAAAGGTTTAAGAGAATTTGGAATAAGGGGTTTTTAAGCTCTGAAGATATAATTAGCATTACAGATGTTAAGCCAGGCCCAAAACTTGGGAAAATCATAATAGAATTAAAGAGGGCTCAATTTGAGGGTAGAATAAGGTCTAAAAGGGCAGCGATAAAATTTATAGAAAAGCTTCGTGGTTGAACTCCTCCGCAGGTGCCTTATTAGAATAATTTTACATAATATATCTTATCGGACATATGCTATGAACAGAAGATGTTAGTAACTTGTTATTAAACGTGTTTAAAAAGTATGCCTTCCTTTGACAATTATAGGTTCAAACGACATTGATTAGAATTTAGGCAGGTAAAATATTACGCAATTATAATAACTTACAGCTTCTCTATCGAGTCTCCTTTGACCACATTACCTTCTATCCCTGAAACCCTTACATAAACATGGGCTCCCTTAGGGTACCCGTTTGAAGTCATCTTTACTTTAAGGTAATTACTTGATGTTCCGAGTGAGGTATTATCTGTGCACTGTCCTTCTATAATGATATCAAGGGTTTTATTTATCTGTGAAAGTATATAGGCATTCTTCTTCTTCATATTCAATGCATTCAGCTCATTAAATCTTGCACGCTTCACAGAAGGAGCATTCTGCATACTCATCTTAGAAGCTAATGTGTTAGGTCTTGATGAAAAAGGAAATATGTGCATATATGCTATTGGTAAAGAATCAAGTAATCTTTTTGTGTTTAAGAACTCTTTATCACCTTCTCCTGGAAATCCTAAAATAACATCTGTTCCAATAGCGATATCAGGTACCCTGTTTATTATATTTTCTATAGTCGTTACATATTCTTTAGAGGTATACATTCTATTCATAAGTCTTAAAATAGTGTCATCACCACTTTGTAGAGGAAGATGTAAATGTTTACATATACGTTGTTCTTGAAGAAGCTCAAAAATTTCATTATCCACTTCTTTAATCTCTATAGAGCTTAATCTTATACGACTAATTTTTGTTTCCTTTAAAAGGATTTTAAGAAGATCTGAAAGCTTAACCTTAGGTATTAGATCATGTCCATATGAACCGAGATTTATACCTGTAAGGACGATCTCTTTATAGCCATTAGCCTCAATTTCCTTAGCCCGTTTGAGTGACTCAGAGATTTCCAAACTCCTTGACCTTCCTCGTGCCATAGGAACAGTACAATACGTACATGTAAGATTACATCCATCCTGTACCTTTAGATAAGGTCTGGATTTATTGCTATAACTAAAAGTAATACTTTCATTATTATTGGATAACATTTTAATAATATTTAACTTTTTATTATTTTCGACGATATCAACGACGCCCCCAATCTTTCTTATCTCATCAGGCCTTAGTTGCGAGTAACAACCGGTTACTATAACCTTAGCTCCACTTCTAACAGCCCTCCTTATGAGCTGTCTCGACTGGTAATCACTTTTTGCTGTCACAGTGCAGGTATTTACAATACAGTAATCAGGATATTCGGATAATCCTACAATAGACCATCCAAATTTTTTAAGGTTACCCTCTATAATGTCACTTTCTGACTGGTTTACCCTGCAGCCGAGTGTTAGAACTGAGACTTTCATTTGAAATTACCCCTCACCCTACCCCTCTCCGACTCGACTGAGCTCGTCGCAGGCCACAAGAGGAGAAGGGATTCCCCTCTTGAGAGGGGTGCAGGGGTGTGTTCCCCCCTCCCTTGACGGGAGGGGAATAAGGGGAGGATGATTTATTTTCAATCCTCCTTTGTGAGCAACTGCTTATGAATGTTTTATTTTTCAACAGGTCTTCCTTCAAGTGAATGCTGTCTGCCTTTTGTTATTAAAACGTTTATGAGTGTGCCTTTTTCTATATCAATTTTGGGAATAGTAACTATCTTATTAGTCCTTGTCCTTCCTGTAAGTTTTTCCTTATCAGTCTTGCTATAGCCCTCTAAAAGTATTTCCTGTTTTGTTCCCTCAAGCAACCTATTTTTTCTGGTTGTTATTTCATCCTGCACCTTCAATATCTCACTGAGTCGCTCAGATTTTATCTCATCTTTCAGATGGTCTTGCATCTCGGCAGCCTTTGTGCCCGGTCTTGGAGAGAACTTAAAGGCGAATATCCCATCGAATTCTATCTCCTTCAATGCCTTTATTGTAAACAGATGGTCATTCTCAGTTTCACCCGGAAAGCCAGATATTATGTCAGAAGTTATTGATATACCCGGAACCTTTTTCCTCAGGCTCGATATTTTTCTTATGTAGTCGTCATACGTATAACCCCTGTTCATAACTCTTAATATATTGCTTGAACCAGATTGCATTGGAAGATGAATATGCTCACATACCTTTGATAATCCTGATACTGCATCTATAAGCTCCTCAGACAGATCCCTCGGGTGAGAGGTAATAAACCTTATCCTCTCTATCCCCCCTACCCCGTTAAGTTTTTTTAAAAGTCCGGGAAAATCAATATCGCTACTATATGAATTAACGTTCTGTCCGAGAAGCGTTATTTCCCTGTAACCTTTACCAGCGAGTTCTTTTACCTCAGAATAGATATTTTCACTCGGCCTTGACCTTTCCCTTCCCCTCGTGAAAGGAACTATGCAGTAGCTACAGAAATTATTGCAGCCATACATTATTGTAACCCATGCCTTTATCCCATCAGATCTCTTTGCTGGGAGATCTCTTATTGTAATCTCAGGATTGTCTTTGATAGCAACAGGTGCAGTCCTTCCTGATGTCAGACCTTCAAGTATATGTATATTCTGTGGCCCGAATATAAAATCAACATAAGGTGCCTTTTTAAAAATATTCTCGCCTTCATGTTGCGCTATACAGCCAGCAACAGCTATTTTTATATCAGGCTTTTTTTTCTTATAAGGTTTAATCCTTCCGAGTTCACTATAAAACTTCTGCTCAGCCTTCTGCCTTATGCTGCATGTATTGAATATGATAAGGTCAGCCATGAGTGGATCATTAGCCTGAGAATATCCCTCTTTTTGTAAAACACCGAGCATCTTCTCAGAGTCATGAACATTCATCTGACAACCGAATGTATAGATATAAACAGTCTTTACCATTTTTAAAAATTTAACATGGATTATCATATTCTGGCAAGGTTTAACCTATGAAGGATAGCATCTTATACCATCTGACACCATCCGCAATCCCTTTTTAATCAGGTCTTCTTTGTTTCTTGGAAGGATATCTATTAGAGAAAAAAAGAGTACCGTC
>Ga0210038_1000062_pt1 | contig 71228 bp, 64 predicted proteins | sample CryGeyCG2114_020_FD_183970 | JGI IMG/M metagenome (GOLD analysis project Ga0210038, IMG submission 183970) | Groundwater microbial communities from aquifer - Crystal Geyser CG15_big_fil_post_rev_8/21/14_0.20 (SPAdes) (version 2) | ecosystem: Environmental > Aquatic > Deep subsurface >... | reverse complement strand
GCGAGGTTCTCGTCCGGATCGCCGCCATGCGCGATATCCTGCAAGGTCTTCTGGATACAGAAGCTGCGCGGATCGGCGAGGCGGCCGGTGGTGTGGTCGTCATGATCCTTCCAGCTCGAGAACTGGCAGTGCGAGAGGCAGCCCATGCAACCCTGCTGGTCGGCGCGGATCTGTTCGGCGCTTTCGGGGGTCACGAACACGACGGTGTTGTCGGGCGTCTTGAGCGCCTCGGTGAAGCCCTCGTGCATCCACGCCTGCGCCTTGCGCTGGTCGCCGGGATGGACGAAGAAATATTTCGCCTTGCCGTGATCGGCGAGCGGGATCGTCCCCTCTTCCTCGTCGCGCTTGAAGATCGGGATCTGGCGCTCCGAGCGATGCATCAGGTCGTAGAGGAACGGCGTCTTGACCGCGGAGGAATAGAAGCCGGTGGGCGAGAACTTGTGGAGCAGCACGTCGCCCGGCTCGACCGTGCGCAGCATGTCCTTCCACACGTTCGGGATCGGGCTTTCCTTGGTCAGTAGCGGCCGCGTGCCGAACTGGAAGGCGATCTTGCCGAGCTCGGGATTGTCGATCCACTCTTCCCATTCGCGCAGGAACCACACGCCGCCCGCCATCACGATCGCCGTGTCCTCGGAAACGCCTTCGGCGCGCATCGTCTCGCGCAGCGCCTTGACCCGCGGATAGGGATCTTCGGGCTTGGTCGGGTCCTCCGCGTTCGACAGGCCGTTATGCCCGCCGGCCAGCCACGGATCCTCGTAGACCACAGCCGCCATCAGGTCGGGGACCTTGGAATAGCTGCGCTTCCACAGCGCGCGGAAAGCGCGCGCCGAGCTGATGATCGGGAGGTAGTGGACGTTGAACCGCTGGGCGATCTCGGCGAGCTTGTAGGGCATGCCCGCGCCGCAGGTGACCCCGGTGATCATGCCCTTGCAGTTTTCGAGCACGCCTTCGAGCACGCGCTGCGCGCCGCCCATTTCCCAAAGCACGTTGATATTGATCGCGCCGCGACCGTCGGCGATCTCGTGCGCGCGCTTCACCTGTTCGGTCGCTCCGTCGATCGCGTAGCGGATCAGTTGCTCGAACCGTTCCTTGCGGGTGGCCTGTGGGTAGACCTGCGGAATCGGATTGCCGTCCTCGTCATAGCTGTCGGCATTGACGGCGCTCACCGTCCCGATTCCGCCCGCGGCGGCCCAGGCGCCCGAGCTCATGTGATTGGTGGCGGAAACACCCTTGCCGCCTTCGATCAGCGGCCAGACTTCGCGCCCGCCGTAATTGATGGGTTGGAGACCCTTGAATGCCATGTATCAGTTATCCTCTATCGTCACGCTTCCAAGCTTCGTCTTGGGCGGCGTGCACGGCTCGATCCCGGATGGCGCAGGCCGATCCCCCTCGAGCTCGAATTGTGCGTAATAGCCCCTGATCTCGGGCTTTCTTATGAACTCGACAAGCCGATAGCCGACGCTGCGCATTTCGCAAAACAACAATGCGGGCGGCATGCCGTGGTTTTGGGGCGGACGGTCGCGATCGACCACGATCACCTGCCCGCCTTCCCTGAGCGCCGGGCGAAGTCGCCACAAGAACGCATAGGGCTCGCGGATCTCGTGATACATGTGGACCATGAAGATCCGGTCGAAACTGTCCTTGGGCAGGCGCGGATCGTCTCCGCGGCCCAGGGTGAGCGAGACATTGTCGAGCCGTTCGCGCTCTACCCGCGTGCCGAGCCGGCGGAGAACGTCGCGATCGATGTCCTGCGCCAGCACCCGGCCCCGGCCGCCGACACGTTCGGCCAGGCGCACGGTGTAATAGCCCTCGCCCGCGCCGATATCGGCCACCGTCGTTCCGTCGCCGATATCGGCGAGGTCCATCACCAATTGCGCTTCGCCCAATTCGTCGCGGCGAATTTCGGTGCCGGCCGAATTGCCCGTGACATCCGCAACCGGACGGTGCGCGCGGGGAAATTCGCGCGAACTCGCGGGCCGGTCGAGGTCTTCCTCGACACGTTCGCAACCCACCAGCGCCAGGCCGGAGAGCATCCAAACGGCGAGATGTCTTGGGGGGCTCATAGCGTGCGTCTAGCTTGCAAACCCGACCGGGCGCAATGCAGCCCTACTCGACGTCCTCCACATCGACCTGTTCGCCGGTCACCTTCTGCGCCAGTGCCGCCGAGATGAACTGGTCGAGCGCGCCGTCGAGCACGTCGTCCGGCGAAGTCGAGGTGACCCCGGTGCGCAGGTCCTTGACCATCTGGTAGGGCTGAAGGACGTAGGAGCGGATCTGGTGGCCCCACCCGATATCGGTTTTGCTCTCGTACTCGGTTCCCGCGGCGGCCTCGCGCTCGGCCATTTCGCGTTCGAACAGGCGCGCCTTGAGCATGTTCATTGCGGTCGCGCGGTTCTTGTGCTGCGAACGGTCGTTCTGGCTGGCGACGACGATTCCGGTCGGCTGGTGGGTGATCCGGACCGCGGAATCGGTCGTGTTGACGTGCTGCCCGCCGGCACCGCTCGCGCGGTAGGTGTCGATCTTGAGGTCGCTCTCGTTGATCTCAACCTCGAAATCGTCGTCGATCACCGGGTAGACCCAGACCGAGCTGAACGAGGTGTGCCGCCGCGCCGAGCTGTCATAGGGACTGATGCGGACGAGGCGGTGCACGCCGCTCTCGGTCTTGGCGTAGCCATAGGCGTTCTCGCCCTTGAGCAGCAGCGTCGCGCTCTTGATGCCCGCCTGGTCGCCGGCCTGGTATTCGACCGTCTCGACCTTGAAGCCCCGGCGTTCGGCCCAGCGCGCATACATTCGCAGCAGCATCTCCGCCCAGTCCTGGCTTTCGGTACCGCCCGCGCCGGCGTGGATCTCGAGATAGGTATCGTTGCCGTCGGCCTCGCCCGAAAGCAGCGCCTGGACCTTGTCGGCATCGGCGCGATCGGCGAGCTTCTCGAGCGTGGCGAGACCTTCGCTTGCGACATCGTCGTCGCCCTCGGCCTCGCCCATTTCGACGAATTCGATCGCGTCGTTCTTCTCGCTCTCGATCTCGCGTACGGTGTTGACCGCGGTTTCGAGCCGCTTCTGCTCCTGGGTGATCGCCTGCGCCTGCTTGGGATCGTCCCACAGGGTCGGGTCCTGCACGCGCGCGTCGAGCTCGTCGAGACGGCGCAGCGCCTTCTCCCAGTCGAGCGATTTGCGCACCAGCGCCAGCGCGGCGTCGATCCGGTCGATATGGGCCTGCCCTTCGGCACGCATGTCAGGTCCTCCAAAGCTTCGGCTCGCGCGCTTAGGACAGGCTCGCCGTTTTAGCTAGGGGTACACCGCCCTTTCCCGCGCAAAGGCGCTCGACACCGGAGCCGCGTCTCGCCTATGCGACCGTTAACCGACCGATTAATTCCGGAGACCGCGACCCATGCCCATCCCCGCCCCGTTCGACCGCTTGCGCCTGCCGATCATCGGATCGCCGATGTTCATCGTTTCGGGGCCCGAGCTGGTGATCGCGCAATGCAAGGCGGGCATCGTCGGCAGCTTCCCCGCCCTCAACGCGCGCCCCTCGGGCATGCTCGACGAATGGATGCACCAGATCACCGAGGAACTCGCGGCGCATAATCGTGACAACCCGGATCGCCCCGCTGCTCCGTTCGCGGTCAACCAGATCGTCCACCGCACGAACGGCCGGCTCGAGGAGGACATGCAGGTCTGCGAGAAATGGCAGGTTCCGATGATCATTACCTCATTGGGCGCGCGCGAGGAATTGAACCAGGCGGTGCACAATTGGGGCGGAATCACGATGCACGACGTGATCAACAACCGCTTCGCCAACAAGGCGATCGAAAAGGGCGCCGACGGGCTGATCCCGGTCGCCGCGGGCGCCGGGGGCCATGCCGGCACGCAATCGCCCTTCGCCTTGATGCAGGAAATCCGCGAATGGTTCGATGGGCCGGTGGCGCTGTCGGGTTCGATCGCCAATGGCGCGGCGGTGCTCGGAGCACAGGCGCTGGGTGCCGATTTTGCCTATATCGGCTCGCCCTGGATCGCGACGGTCGAAGCCAATGCCGAGCAAGGCTACAAGGACGAGATCGTGAAGAGTGGCGCCGACGACATCGTTTACACCAACCTCTTCACCGGGGTGCACGGCAATTACCTGAAGGGCTCGATCGAGCAGGCCGGGCTCGATCCGAACGATCTTCCCCAAAGCGATCCGAGCAAGATGAATTTCGGCTCGGGCGGGAATTCGAAGGCCAAGGCATGGAAGGATATCTGGGGCTCGGGTCAGGGAGTCGGCGCGGTCAAGGCAGTCGATACCGTGGCCGAGCGCGTCGACCGGCTCGAAGCAGAGTACCGCGCCGCCCATCAGCGCCTGCAGGCCGCGACCGCCCCCTTCGTCGACTGAGGATTAGTGCCGGGTCGCCGCCCACAGCAGCGCGGCCATCCGGTCGAGCTCGGTGAAATCGCGGCCCTCGCCCAGCGGGTCGCGCATATTGAGCCGCATCCGCCGCCCGGGAGCAACCAGCTGGCGCCGCAGGCCGCGCTGGAGCAGGAGCAGTCGCATGCGGGAATGCTCGGCCTTGCTGCGCGAAGACTCGTCCGTCGCTCTGGCCCAGTCCCGCTCGATCTGCCCGACCCGCTGCCAGACGACCTCCGAATAGCGCGGATGCGGGCCGCGATGGAGCGGCAGGCCGAGTTTCAGGACCTGCGGTTCGCGACAGGGCAGGAGCAAGCCGTTGGCGCGATAATCCTCGAACAGCAGGCGGCCGGGATCGACCGCCGCGAAGAATTGATCGAAAGTCCCTCGCGTCACGAGCGCTAGTGGGAGGAGGTGATGTTTCTGCATCGCCGGATCGTAGGCGGGCGAGCCGCGTCGATTGATCCGCGAGAACGGCAGGCATGGGCGTATTTCCCGGCCCCTTGCGCCGCTGGCCGATCGATCATTCACTCCATTCGACGACGACGAACCGCCCATTGGCGGAGGGCGCGAGCCGAATCGTGCGTCCGCCTTCTCCGGATAGTTCGAGCGGTGATTGGACCGCATCGCTTTCGACGAGCCGGTCGATCAACCGCGCCGCGAGCGCCCAGCCTTCTGATCCCGCCTCGGCGATCGCGGGATCGAGGCGCAATTCCTGCCCTGTGAAGAGCGCCAGGCCGTGACTGTGCAAGCCGCCATCGGGCGCGGAACGCAATCCGACCATCCCAAGTGCGGGAAACGGCCCGCCCGCCAGCCAGGCGTCGACCACGCGCCTGAAGTAGCCCGGTTCCATCGCGCTGCCGATCGGGCGCCACACGATCGCGAGCGGCGACTTGAAATCGATGATCCGGCGGACCAGCATCGCCCCTGCCCGGACCACCGGCATTGCATGCGCCATGTTCGCGATATCGGGGCCGGGGACGATCGTGAGCCCGGCGCGGTTGAAGAAGGTGTCCGGTTCGACGTCGAAGCAGTGTTCGATCGCGGCGTGTTCTTCGCGATTCCAGACGCCGATTGCGGCGATATCGAACCCCAGTCCGCCGACCATGCATTCGATCGTGGGGTATCCCGATGCCGGATTGACGAGCCGTTGGCAGGAGAGTGCGGGCATTCGGCTCTCATCGTCGCCGACCGCATTGAATGCGGCCTGCAGGCGTTCGAGCCTCGGCACCGAGCCGGAAGGATACAGCACTTCCCATGCCATGCCGGTCCGCACTTTCCCCCTTTGCAAGCCGTCTTCCGCGATCAGAACCGGTTTCTGGCGTCGTGGCGCCCGCACGTCGAGTCCTAGATCGCTGACCGGTCCGAAATGGATGTGAAACTCAGAAAATACCGAGTTCGAGTCCCTCCGCGAGCGCTTCGCCCAACTCGTTCGCTTCGGCCAGTCGATCGGGCGGAACGGTCTTCTGCGCGAGGATCGCCTCGGGGGTCTGCGCATCCGTGTTGACGATCACCGGCGGGGCGGCACGCTTGAGCCGCCAGCCCTTCGCGATCCGGTCGATCTGGGCCTGCGCGCCGCTGCCGTCGGACCCTGCCGCGATGAGCGTGGCGTAGGGGCGCCCCTCGATCTTCCCGAGCACCGGGTAATAGCAGCGGTCGAACATTTCCTTCATCATGCCGCTCATCGTCGCGAGATTTTCCGGACAGGCGAAGAGATAGCCCTGCGCTTCGAGCAGGTCGTCGGGCGAAACGTCCTCTGCGCACAGCAGCACCGCGCCGTCGCCCGCCCCTTCCTTGGCTGCGCGGGCGAGCGCCTCGGCGGTTCCGGTGCGGCTGTGCCATATGATCGCGAGCATGCTGCCGGTCCTATCGCACAGGGGACAGCGGGGCCAAGGGTCTTTCGCCCGCACCCTGGGCGGGATAGCCTCGAACCATGACACTCGCGGCGCGCTCGATCACCGATCTCGGAACTTCGCTCACCGGTCAGCGCTGGACCTGGCGCGGCGGAGCGATGCAGGACATTGCCAGCGGAACCGACCTTGTCGCGCAGTTGCTGCTGGCGCGCGGGGTGACTCCCGAGAACCTCGATCGCGAACGGAACCCGAGCCTGCGGTCGTTCCTGCCCGACCCGTCGATCTTCAAGGACATGGATGCCGCCGCCGAACGGCTCGCCCAAGCGGTCATCGCGCGCGAGGCGGTGACGATCTACGGCGATTATGACGTCGACGGCGCGACCAGTGCAGCGCTGCTGATCCGGCTGATCCGCATGCTGGGGCACGATGCCGGTTACTACATTCCCGATCGCCTGCTCGAGGGCTACGGCCCTTCGGGCGATGCGCTGCTCAAGATCGCCGAGGGCGGTTCGAGTCTGATCGTGACCGTCGATTGCGGTGCGATGGCGCACGAGGCGCTCGGTGCGGCGCACGACGCCGGCGTCGACGTCATGGTGGTCGACCATCACAAATGCGCGCCCGACCTGCCGAAGACATTGGCGCTGGTGAACCCCAACCGCCTCGACGAGATCGAGGAAGCGGCCGCACACGGCCATCTCGCGGCGGTCGGCGTCGCCTTCCTGCTGGCGATCGCCACCGTGCGCACGCTGCGCGGGCGCGGCTATTTCGAGGATCGCAAGGAGCCCGACCTGCTCTCGCTGCTCGATCTGGTTGCGCTGGGCACGGTAGCCGACGTCGCCGCGCTGCGCGGGCTCAACCGGGCGTTCGTCGCGCAGGGGCTCAAGGTCATGCGCCACCGCGCCAATACCGGCATGTCGGCGCTGCTCGATGCGAGCCGCCTGCAGCGCGCTCCCGTGTGCAGCGACCTCGGCTTCGCGCTCGGTCCGCGAATCAATGCCGGCGGCCGGGTCGGCGAATCGACGCTTGGCGTGCGGCTGCTGACGACCGAGGATCCCGACGAGGCCGCCGAGATCGCCAAACGCCTTTCCGAACTCAACGAGGATCGCCGCCAGATCGAGAGCGAGGTGCAGGAAGAGGCCGAAGCGCAGCTCGCCGGACAGGGCAATCGCGCGGTCCAGCTCCTCCACGGCGCCGGCTGGCATCCGGGCGTGATCGGGATCGTCGCCGGGCGGATCAAGGAAAAGACCGGTCGGCCCGCGATCGTGATCGCGCACGGCGCCGACGGCGAACCCGGGAAGGGTTCGGGACGATCGATCGCGGGCGTCGATTTGGGAGCGGCGATCATCGCCGCGCGCGAAGCCGGACTGCTGATCGCAGGCGGCGGACACGCAATGGCGGCGGGTCTCACGGTCGATGCCGACAAGATCGATGCCCTCGCCGACTTCCTTGATGATCGACTCGCGCGCGACGTCGGCGAGGCACAGGGCAATCGCGAGATGAAGCTCGACCTCGCGGTCGCACCGGGCGGGCTCACCCCCGAATTGGTCGATTCGATGGAAGAGGCGGGGCCCTACGGCATGGGCTGGCCGGGACCGCGCATCGCTGTCGGTCCGGTGCACGCGATCAAGTGCGACGTGGTCGGCAAGGACCACGTCCGCATGATCGTGCGCGGCGAGGACGGTGCCCGTTTCAAGGCGATCGCCTTCCGCGCGGCGGAGGGGGAAATGGGCCAGGCGCTGCTCAACAATCGCGGTTCGCGGCGGTTCTGGCTGGCCGGTCGACCCAAGGTAGACGACTGGTCGGGCCGCCGCGAAGCCGAGTTAATTGTCGAAGATGCGATTTGGGCCGATTGAAGGGTTGACCGCCGCTCCAACGAACCGTAATGGGCCGCCTCCACCGCATGCATGGCCCCTTCGTCTAGCGGTTAGGACGCGGCCCTTTCACGGCTGAAACACGGGTTCGATTCCCGTAGGGGTCACCATGCGGTGGCATTTTCTCCCCCACATCGATGGCATTAGCGGCACACGCTCCAGCCCACCCGGCCTCCGGCCTGGTCGAGGTGGAAATGGTCGGCATGCGCCGGATTGTAATCGGGCGACAGCGTCGTGCCGAAAATGTCGCAGGCGCCGTCGCGCGCTGTACGCAGGAAGGTGGCGGCAGCCGAATCGTCCGGATCGTTTTCCCAGTCGCGCAGCACGCTGATCGTCCGTCCATCCTCCGTCCGGAAGGCCGCGATATCGATCGCATTGCCGGTCGCATGCTCGCTCCAGCGGCCGCTGTCGCCACCACCGATTCGCCGACAATTGTTGGTCCCCAGGTGATCTAGCGCGACGATCCGGCTCCCGAGGTTCTCCTGCGCCGCGGGCTGGACGACCTTGTCCATCCACAGCACCAGTCCCGCAGCGACCGCGCAGGTCGCCTGTGGCGCACCGGGACGCAGCCTGAGGCCGCGATTGGGCTGAGGAGCGAGGACCGTCCTGTCCTCGCGGCGACACGCCCCCTCGCCCGCCGGTTCGAAGGCGGTGAAATCGATCCCGCTGCGTTCCAGCACCGCACGGCATTCCTGCGGCCGGTCGCGCAGCGCCACGAGCTTGCGATCGGTCGCCCAGCCTACGGGATCGTTGAGGTCTAGCGGTGCCCAGGGATCGTGTTGGGGATGCGCGGCGAGCCAGCTGCGCGCACCGACGACGACCGCCCCGATCAGCAGCAGCGCCAGTGCCCACCTGTCGTAAGGCGAGAACCGTCCTGTCGGTGGCCAGTGCGCAGGTTTCCTCAATGGAAATCGCGCGACTTGGGAATGATGCGCACATCGCGCGGATGCCCGCGCGAGGACGGATCGTGCCACCCGCATTCGCGATTGCCCGGAGGCGAGTCCTCGCCGTCTTCGCGCTGGTTGAGTTTTGCGGGCAGCGGATGGTTCACGTGGTCGGCGCGCGCGAGCTGTGGGGTCAGCATGTCGTCGGACAGGCGATGGAGCTGGTGCGTCGCGTCGGTCATGTGGCTGGCGATGACATGGATCACCTCGTCGTCATACTCCACCCTGCCGCGGACCTCCATCAGCCGTGCACCCATCACCACCTTGCGCTGGCGCTCCTTGAGGTCGGGCCAGACGACGAGGTTGATGACGCCGGTCTCGTCCTCGAGCGTGATGAAGCACACCCCCTTGGCCGAGCCGGGGCGCTGGCGGATCAGCACCACGCCCGCGACATTGACCATCGAGCGGAACTTGCGTTCCCTCAGGTCGCAGGCGCGCACGAAGCCACGCCCGGCGAGGTCGGCGCGCAGGAAGGCCATCGGATGCGCTTTCAGGCTCAATCGCGTGGTCTGGTAATCGGCCACCACCTCCTCGCTGAGCGGCATCTGCGGCAATTGCGTCGGCTCGCGCTCGCGCCCTTCCTCGCGCGCTTCGGCCGCACGGAACAGCGGCAGGTCGACCCCGCCGACGAGGCTACGCGCCTCCCACAGCGCCGCGCGACGCGAAATCCCGAGCGAACCGAACGCATCGGCTCCGGCGAGCCGCTCGATATGCGCCGGGCCGATGCGGGCCCTCTCCTGCAGCGCTGCGACATCGGCATAGGGCCCGTTCGCCTCGCGCTCGGCCACGAGCCGCGCGGCGACGTGTTCGGGCAGGCCATCGACCTGTCGCAGCCCGAGCCGCAGCGCGATATGCCGGTCGAGCCGCCCTTCTTGCGCTTCCTGCGCCTCACCGACGGTCTCGAGCGTACAATCCCAGGCCGACAGGTTCACGTCCGCCGGCAGCACTTCGACCCCGTGCTCCACCGCATCGCGAACGATCTGCGCAGGCGCGTAGAAGCCCATCGGCTGCGAATTGAGCAACGCGCAGCCGAATGCCGCGGGGAAATGGCATTTGAGCCAACTCGACACGTAGACGAGGTGGGCGAAGCTGGCGGCATGGCTTTCGGGGAAACCGTACTCGCCGAAGCCGCGGATCTGGTTGAAGCAGCGCTGCGCGAAGTCGCGATCGTAGCCGCGATCGACCATCCGCTCGACCATCATGTCCTGCAACTCGTCGACCATGCCACGGCTGCGGAAGGTCGCCATCGCCTTGCGCAGCCGGTTGGCCTCCTTCGAGGAAAACCTCGCCGCGTCGAGCGCGATCTTCATCGCCTGTTCCTGGAAGATCGGCACCCCCAGCGTGCGTTCGAGGATGCTGGAGAGTTCGTCGGGCGGGCCGTGCGCGGCATCCGGTGCGGGGATCACCACCTGCTCCGCCCCACGGCGGCGCTTGAGATAGGGATGCACCATGTCGCCCTGGATCGGCCCGGGGCGCACGATCGCGACCTGGATCACGAGGTCGTAGAACTCACGCGGGCGCAGCCGTGGCAGCATGTTCATCTGCGCGCGGCTTTCGACCTGGAACACGCCGAGCGAATCGCCCTTGCGCAGCATGGCGTAGGTCTCGGGATCCTCGCGCGGGACGCTGGCGAGGCTCAACCGGCGTTCGTGATGATCTTCGAGCAGGTCGAGGCATTTCCTGATGCAGGTCAGCATGCCCAGCGCCAGCACGTCGACCTTGAGGATGCCCAGCGCCTCGATGTCGTCCTTGTCCCACTCGATGAAGCTGCGCTCGGGCATCGCGCCATTGCCGATCGGCACGGTCTCGGTGAGCGCGCCCTCGGTGAGGATGAAGCCGCCGACATGCTGGCTGAGATGGCGCGGCATCCCGATCATCTGCCGCGTCAGCGCGAGCACACGGCGCAAATGCGGATCGGTGATGTCCATCCCCGTTTCCCCGACATGGGCCTCGCCGATCTCGGTTCCCCACCCGCCCCACACAGTGCCCGCGAGCTTGGCGGTGACATCTTCGGTCAGCCCCATCGCCTTGCCGACCTCGCGGATTGCCATGCGGGGACGGTAATGGATCAGGGTGGCGCACAGTCCGGCGCGGTGGCGTCCGTATTTTTGATAGATGTGCTGAATCACCTCCTCGCGCCGTTCGTGCTCGAAATCGACGTCGATATCGGGCGGCTCCTTGCGGTCCTCCGAGATGAAGCGGTCGAACAGCAGCTGGTGCTTCGACGGATCGACATTGGTGATGCCGAGGCAATAGCAGACCGCCGAATTGGCCGCGCTGCCGCGCCCCTGGCACAGGATCGGCGGTTCGACCCCGTAACGCGCGAAATCGACGATATCCTTGATCGTGAGGAAATAGCGCGCGAGATCCATCTTCGCGATCAACGCGAGCTCTTTCTCAAGCGTGGCGAAGACCGTTTCTGGGACACCGCGCGGATAGCGCTCGACCGCGCCCCACCAGGTCTCGACCTCGAGGAATTCCTGCGGTCCCATCCCGTCGGGATAGATCTCCTCCGGATATTCGTAGCGCAGTTCGGACAGGCTGAAATCGCAGGCATCGGCGACCGCGCGCGCCGCCGCGATCGCATGCGGCCAGCGCGCGAACAGCGCGACCATCTCCTGTGGGGACTTGAGGTGCCGTTCGGCATTGGCATGGAGCAGGTGCCCGGCGGCGGCGACGGTAGTCCTGTGCCGGATCGCGGTCATCACGTCCTGTAGCGGGCGGCGTTCGGGCGCATGGTAATGCACGTCGTTGGTGGCGAGGAGCGCAAGGTTGTTCGCCTTCGCCAGCGCATCGAGGCGGTCGATCCGCGCGATGTCGTCGCCAGTGTAGAGATGACTGGCGGCGACGTGCTTCAGCGTGGGAAGCTGGCCTGCAAGGTGGGGAAGGATCTCACCGAAGGACAGGGCGATGTCGCGCGAAGACACTGCGAGCGAATCCATACCCGGAAACGGCACCACATTATTCGGCACCGCGATGGTGAACTTCGTTTCGAGATCATCCGGCGGCACCAGGATCAGCTGCACGTCCTCGGCATGTTTCGCCAGCATGGCGAGCGAGATGTCGCACGCGCCCTTCTCCTGCCATTCGCCGTCGAGCGTTGCCATCCTGCCGGCGCTGATCAGGCGGCACAGGCGACCATAGGCGGCGCGATCCTTCGGATAGGCGAGGAAGGCGAGGCCCTCGACCGTCTCGATCCGGCAGCCGATACATGGCCGCAGCTTGAGCGTGTGCGCCTCGGTATGGACGCGCACCACGCCGGCCATGCTGTTCGCGTCGGCGATCCCGATCGCATCGTAGCCGAGCGCCCGCGCCCGCATCACGAGGTCGACCGCGTCCGACGCGCCGCGCAGGAAGCTGAAGCACGAGACGAGGCCGAGTTCGACGAAGGGTGCGCGCGGCGGCGCGGCGATCAGGTCCGGATCGAGCCCGATCCGGCGCTTGTCGGGCGTGAGCGGAGCCTCGGGCATGTCACGCCTCCAGCTCCGCCAAACGTTCGGCAACCGCCGCGAGATCGGCGTCGAACAGCCGCGCCTGTTCCTCGCGGACCGCGCCCTCGAGGCGGAGCAGGTAGGACGGATGCGCGGTGATCCACAGCTCGCTCCCGTCCTCGAGCAGGATCGGTTCGCCGCGCGCCCGCGAAATGCTCACCGTCTTGCCGAGCATGCCCCGCGCCGCGCTAGCGCCCATGGCGAGTACCAGCTTGGGCTTCACGATCGCGCGCTCGGCCTCGATCCACCAGCGACAGGTGTCGATCTCCTTCGCACCCGGGTTCTGGTGCAGGCGCCGCTTGCCTCTTGGCACATATTTGAAGTGCTTGACCGCATTGGTGACATAGGCGCGACGGCGATCGATCCCGGCCTGTTCGAGATGGACGTCGAGCAATTGCCCCGCCGGCCCCACGAAGGGGCGCCCGGCCCGGTCCTCGTGGTCGCCCGGCTGCTCGCCGACGATCATAAGGGTCGCGTCCTGCGGTCCCTCGCCCATCACCGCCTCGTTCTCGAGTTCGCCGATCGGGCATTTGCGGCAGGCATGGATGGCGGTGTCGATCGCCGCGAGCGTATCGGGGCGTTGCTCGAACTCGAGCGCGCCCGCCGCGACCATCTGCGATTCGCGGCTCTGCGCACCCGCGACCAGTTCGGGGATGAGCGCGGCCTCGGGCATGTTCTTCCAGTATTTGCGCGGCATCTCCTTGAGCATCGCGCCCACTTTGAGCCGCGCAGGGTTGAAGATCGAGGCGTAGTACTTGCGCCACAGATCCTCGGTCGGATCGCCGCTCGGCGCGTCCTCGCGCTGCGCGGGCGGACCCTCGGCCAGCGCCTCGCCATCCCAGTGCAGCGAGCCCTGCGGGGTCAGGATCGACCATTTCATGTTGGCGAAGCGGCGCACGAAGAAGCCCGCATTGGCGCGCAGGATATGGTGCTCGGGCTCGAACCACGCGACGTAGTGCTCCTCGTCATCCTCCTCGTTTTCGACGAGGCGGAAACGCACGAAGGCATGCATCTTGTGGCTGTCGCGGCGGACGTTCTTGTCGAGCTCCTCGATCCGCCGCACGTCCGGATCGGCCTTGTCCTCCATCGCGCGGGGATTGGCCTGCAAACGCCACAGCAGGCGATAGAGCAGCGCGAAACGCTCGGGATCGGAATGAAGGATCGCGTTCCTGGCGAGCTTCACGAACCGCTTGCTCGCGCGCACCGGCGGCGCGTCGTCGTCCGGGATCGGCATCCGGCGCTCACCATGGGCAAAGAGATTCCCGCTGCCCCCCGGTTCGACCCAGGCGATCCGGTCGGGTGGCACATCGCACCGGACCAGCGCCCGCGCGCGTTCGCGCCAGAAATCGAAATCGTCGGGCTCGATCAGATGCACCACGTAATAGGCGCCCAGCTTGACGTGCTGCATCGCGGTCATGCCGCGAACAGCTCCAACTGCTCCCGCTTCGGCGCCAGCAGCGCGCGCAAATCGGCGCGATCGGTCAGCATGACGGGGCGCCAGTCGAGCGCGCAGATGAAGGGGCGGACCTTGGTGATCGACACGGTCAGCCGTGCGACGTCATCCAATCGCAGCGTGCGATGGCGGCGCGAGGCGATAATCTGGCCCACAGCCTTCACCCCGAGACCGGGCACACGGAGCAGCTCCTCGCGGGTCGCACGATTGACGTCGACCGGGAACCGCTCGCGGAATTTCAGCGCCCAGGCGAGCTTGGGATCGATATCGAGCGGCAGGTTCCCGTCCGCCTCGGTCGCCTGCATCACCTCGCCGGGCGCGTAGCCGTAGAACCGCATCAGCCAGTCGGACTGGTAGAGCCGGTGCTCGCGGATCAGCGGCGGACGTTTCAACGGCAGCACCGCGCTCGCATCGGGGATCGGCGAGAAGGCGCTGTAATAGACCCGGCGCAGGCGGAAAGTGTCGTAGAGGCGGCTCGCCTTGCCCACGATATCGGCATCACTCGCGGCATCCGCGCCGACGATCATCTGGGTCGACTGGCCCGCCGGGGCGAAACGCGGCGCATGGCGGAAGCGCTTCGTCTCGTCCTCGGCCTGGCGGATCGCCATCTTCATCCCGCCCATCGCGCCCTCGATCTGGCGCGCATCCTTGTCGGGCGCGAGCCGGGTAAGCCCGCTATCGGTCGGCAGCTCGACATTGATCGAGACGCGATCGGCATGGAGGCCCGCCTGGTGGACCAGCTCGGGATCGGCCTCGGGGATCGTCTTCAGATGGATGTAGCCGCGGAAATCGTATTCCTGGCGCAGGATGCGCGCACACTCGACCAGCTGCTCCATCGTGTGGTTCGAGCTCTTCACGATGCCCGAGGACAGGAACAGCCCCTCGATATAATTGCGGCGGTAGAAGCTCAGCGTGAGGTCGGCGATTTCCTGCGGGGTGAAGCGCGCGCGCTCGACATTCGAGCTCTTGCGGTTGATGCAGTAATGGCAGTCGAAGATGCAGTGATTGGTCAGCAGCACCTTCAATAGCGAGATGCAGCGGCCGTCGGGCGCATAGGCGTGGCAGATGCCCATCCCCTCGGTCGAGCCGATGCCTTTGCCGCCCAAACTGTTCTTCTTCGCCGTGCCCGACGACGCGCAGGAGGCATCGTATTTCGCCGCATCGGCGAGAATCGCGAGCCGGTCGATGAGAGATTTCTGCGCCACATGTTCACTATATGTTCCCTTGTCGGGTTTGCCTAGTCCCGGCGGTCGGAATCGCGCTCGTTTCGTCGCAATGATTGTTTCAGCGGCGACCGACCCAACCGACAGCAGCCACAATACCAGCGACGAACAGACATCCCTCCATCGCCCCGAAACCGACCGCCAAGGCACCACCGCCGGACTGGCCACCCCACGGCAACGCGAGCGCCGAACCGGGAAAGCTCTGCGCCAGCGAGGCGAGGCTCCCGCCGAAAAGCGTTCCATCGAGCAGGATGAGGAGCGACCCCGTCGCCGCGCCCAGTACCGCCGCCATGCCAAGCGCCATCCGATGACCACGCAGATCGAGCAGCGCAACGCTCACGCCGCAGGCCAAGCCCAGCACGAGACCTTCGACCGCGCCGGTCATCGCGACCGGGCTGGAGCCGAACAAAAGACCGAAGGCATCCCGACCCAGCAGGTTTGCGAGCGCACCTGTCAGCAACCCGCCCAGCGCTCCGCCGAACATGGTGCGCCACGGCTCATGCTCGCGTCCGCCGATCAGTACGATCCCCAGTGCGATTCCGAGCGCAGAGACACCCGCCGCCAGCGCGGCGACGCAGATCATCACCAGCAACAGCGACAGTGACGAACCCGCGCTTTGCGCCGCCGCGAACCCGTAGACCAGCCCGACGCACGCTCCTGCGACCGCCCCGCCCAGCACCATGGCCCCGGCCCGCGTCGTCGCGCTATCCCTCTGGGCCGGGGGAGCTGGAGGGGGCGTGTCTGCCGCCGTTCCCGGCGCTGCAATAAAACGATAGCCGTGCTTCGGCACGGTTTCGATGAAGCGAGGCGCGGTCGCATCGTCGCCGAGCGCCTTGCGCAGCGCGCGGATGCACTGGGTGATCGCCTCGTCGGTCACCGGGACGCCGCGCCAGACCTCCTCGTGCAATCGCTCTTTGGTGATCACCGCCTGCGGTTCGCTGGCGAGCAGGACGAGCGCATCGAGGTAGCGCCCGCTCAGCGCGACCGGTTCGCCATCATCGAGCAATCGCCGCTGCGCCGGAATCAGTGTGAAACGGTCGAATTGCAGCGGTCCGGCGGTCGATTTCACGGTTTCCTCAGCGATCGCTCATGCCTTTCATCGCGGGTTTCCCGATCAGTTGCTCCGGTTACACAAGGAAAGGCAAGACCATGAACGATACCGTCAACCGCGATCCACTGGCCGGCCGGCTGTGGCGCATCATCTACTGGGGCGGTGCGGCGCTGCTGCTCGCCCTGCCCGCGCTCGCCATGCAACTGACCGACGAAGTGAACTGGGGCAGCGAGGACTTCATATTCGCCGGCATCCTGTTCGTCGCGGTCGGCGTCGCGCTCGAGTTCACCGTCCGCAAGAGCCGGGACTGGTCCTATCGCGCGGCGATGCTCGGCTTCATCGGCGGCACCTTCCTGACCTTCTGGGTCAATGGCGCGGTCGGCATCATCGGCAACGAGTCGCTCGATATCAACACGACGTTCAACGTCATGGCGCTGGCGGGGGTCCTCGCGGCGTTCGTCGTTCGCGCGCAGGCAGGCAAAATGATGGCGATCGCCGGTGTGCAAGCACTCGTCGTGCTGGCCACGGGCTTCGCGGCCGAATTCACTTCGCAGCCCGATTGGGGGCCGGTACTGGTGTTCGCGGCGGGCTGGCTGGTTGTGACGCTGATGTTCCGCGCGGCCCGCCAGGGCTAGGCGCACAGGCCCTGCAGGTACCAGTCGGGGGCGCCGCCGCGCCCGTCGCCCGCAATGCCGTGGCGATAGATCCAGTAGCGGCGCCCCTCGCCATCCTCGATCCGGTAGTAATCGCGCAATCGCACCGTCGAACGCTCGCGCCACCATTCGGGCGCGATCCGCTCGGGCCCCTCGACCCGCACGACATCGTGGCGCTGCCCGCGCCACCGGAACGTCTTGGGATAGCCATCGGGCGTGGCGTAGAGCACGGAAATCCGCTCGGCCTGCTCGAGCATCTTGAGCGGGCGCTGGTGAAAGGCCAACTCGCCCTGCGCGGGCGGCACCGGTTCGAGCGGCGGTTGCCAGCGCTGCGCACGTTCGGGCAGGTGGCTGGCATGCGGCACCGGGCGGCGCACCGCCTGCGCGCCGAGCCGCACGCTGAGCCGGTCGATACAGGCCGCGAGCGAGGTGCCGTGTTCCTCCGCCGCCGCCTCGAAATCGCCCTGCGACAGGCCGAGCGGTTGCGACCAGCTCGCACGCAGCCGCACCAGTTCGATCCCGAACCCGGCGTCGACATCGTCGAGCTTTTCGGAAAACAGCCGCGTGATGTGCCCCGCCTCGCGGGTGGCGGCGGCGAGTTCGAGCGTGCGCACCAGCACCTCGCCATCGAGTTTCCACATGCCCAGCTCGAGCCGCCGCGCGCCTTCCCCCTTGCCCTCGAGCGCGCGCGCCATGTCGAGCGCGAGGTCAGCCAGCACCCGGTCGAGCAACGCACGGTGGCGGATCGGTTCGGCGAGGCGGCGCTGGACCAGCGGCATCTCCTGCGGGACCACCGGCAATAGCGGCTCTGGCACCTTGCCGAGCAGTTGGTCGAGCCGCACCAGCGGGTTGGCGGCGGGCGACCTGCGGTTGCGGAAGCGCCGGTGGAGCGCATCGCGCCCGTCTCGACTGCCGAAGCGGGTGGTGAGATCGCCGAGCCGCTTGAGCCCGAGCCGTCGCAAAATCGCCAGCACGTCGCCATCGAGCCGCAGCGCGGCCGCGGGCAGGTTGGCGAGGCGGGCTTCGGCATCGACATCGGGGGCGAGGATGCTGCCGTCCGCGCCATGATGCGCCAGCGCCCAGGCCGCGCCCGCCGTGGGCGCGATCGCGCTGCGCGACAGCAGCCCGCGCGCCGAAACCTTGCGCGCGACATCGGCCAGCAGCCGTGCTTCGCCGCCGAACAGGTGCGCGACGCCCGAGACATCGACCAACGCGCCGTCGGGCGCATCCATCGCGCTCCACGGCCCCCAGCGGCGCACCCACAATGCGAAATGTTCGAGGAAATCGAGGTCGCCCGCCGGATCGGCCGGGGCGACCGCGATGGAGGGACACAGGGCGCGGGCATCGGCAAGCATGGTGCCGGGCCGCGCCCCTGCCTCGAACGCCGCCGCGTTGAGCGCCTCGATCCGGGGACCGTGCGCGGTTTCGCCGACCAGTGCGAGCGGCGCGCCGTCCGCGCCCTCGCCGCGTTCACATCCCCGGGCGAGCCGCCAGCGATCGATCGCCAGCGTCGGCAGCCAGATCGCGAGGATCCGACGCGATACGCCCTTCATCGGAGCACGCGACGGCAGCCAGGGTGGCGAGCCCGCCGCGCTCATCGTGCAGGGTCCAGCGCCCGGGCCGGTGGCGGCGCGAGCGGAACAGCTCCGCCTGCCAGGCGGGCACCCCGGGCGCAGCGGCGTTCCAGCGCGGGGCCGGCGACGAGGCGCTCGCCACCTCCCACCGCATGCGCGCGGCGGACAGGTCGCGCCGGGCATCGAGCCGCACGAGGTAGAGCGGCACGCCATGCCGCTCGGCCGCCAGCGTCAGCCGTCGCGAGGCGGTGAAATCGAGCTCGCGCGGATTGCCCGCCAGCTCGCCGATCACGAACGCGAGCTCGCGGCAGCGCACCCCCTCCTCGAGCGCGAACAGCGCATCGACCGGCCGGGGGGCGAGGACGTGGATCAACCGCCGCCGCCAATCCTCGGGCAGTCCGGCGCGATAGGGCAGCCCGCCGAGCTTCGCGGCCCTGGCATCCTGCACCCACAATATGCCGCGCTCGTCCGAAACGTCGGCCAGTTCGCCGCCATTCAGGTCGCGCCAGCCATCGCGCGCCAGGGCGAGCGCCAGCCCCGCGCCGCTCGCCTCGCGCGCGGGGGCGAAAACTTCGGCATGACACGCTGCCTCCCCCAGACCGGGGCGCCATTGCGCCGACGGCACCGCCCCGCGCGCGAGCAGTTCGGCGGCGTTGGTCAGTTTGGGCGGTGTGGCGGAAGAAGGCATGCATTGCTCGTTTTGCGGCTCTGTTTCGGGCGGAAGCGAATCGAACAACCATTCTGTTCTATCTTTGTTCCGTTAGCAAGCCGGGGCGGAGGAAATCGTCCACGCCTCGGATAGCATCGCCGCCTCGCGCGTTGGAAAACCAAACACATACAGGAGACCCGCATGAAAACGGCCGAAGGCAATCCCGACGAGTTGAAGAAAGAATTCTGGAAGGCGCTTGCCGATTCGCCCTTCCTGTTCCTCCAGCGCCAAGACGATTCGTCGAGTGCGGTGCCGATGAGCCCGCAGCTCGACAAGCACGCCAACAGTGCGATCTGGTTCTTCACCCACACGAAAAGCGATTTCGCCCGGCTCGGCGCGGTCACCGCGACCTTTCAGGGCAAGGGCCACGAAATGTACGCGCGCTTCAACGGCACGCTAGCCAAGGAAACCAGCCAGGAACGCTTCGACCAGTTCTGGAACAACTTCGTCGAGGCCTGGTACGATGGCGGCAAGGACGATCCCGATCTGCTGTTCCTCCGCATGGACCTCGGCGAAGCGGAAATCTGGAACGGCGATCTCGGCCTCCTGAACACCGCCAAGATGGCGCTCGGCATGGACGTCCACGAAGAAGCCGAGGAAGAGCACGTCAAGCACGTCGATATCTGATCGCCGCACCTCAACAACGACAAACAAAAAGGGCCGCGAGACGATCGCGGCCCTTCTTCTATCTAGTGGATGGCCGGCGTATCCGGCTCGATCAAGTCCAGTTCCGCCTCGGGTACTTCGACCACGCCATGTCCGAGGTGACTGCGCGACCGGCTGTAACCGAAGTAGATTACCAGGCCGATCACTGACCACACCGGAAGAACGATCATCGCTTCGCGCGGCAGGTTGAAGAAAAGGAACAAGCAGCCGAGTATCGTCGCCGGCCCGATCAACCACAATGCGGGGACGCGGAACGCCCGCTTGCGCGCCGGGTCGGTCCGCCGCAGCACCATCACCGCGACAGCTACCATCATGAAGGCATAAAGCGTGCCGGCATTGGCGATATCGGCGAGTTGCCCGACCGGGAAGAATGCCGCGCCCAGCGCCACCACCGCGCCGGTCAGCGCGGTGACCACGTGGGGCGTCTTCCACTTGGGATGCACGCGGCTGAGTCGCTCGGGAAGCAACCCGTCGCGGCTCATCACGAAGAAGATACGGGTCTGGGCGAACAGCAGCACGAGGATCACCGAGGGTAACGCGAGGAAGGCGGCATAGCCCAGTGCATTGCCAATGCCCGAATAACCGATCTGGCGCAGCACGTGTGCAAGTGCTTCGTCCGAACACACCAGCGCACCGGCATGGACCGGCAGCGCGCACTGCCGCGCCAGTTCCTCGGAACCGGCCGGGAACGGGATCCCGCCCGGCCCCATGATCGGCTGCCCTCCGATCGTCCCGATGGCTCCCGCCGCGACGAGGATGTAGAATACCGTGCAGAACAGCAGCGAGCCGACCAGGCCGATCGGGACGTTGCGCTGCGGGTCGCGGGTTTCCTCGGCCGCGGTCGAGACCGCATCGAATCCGACATAGGCGAAGAAGATCGTCGCCGCGGCGCCGACCGCGCCCACACCGGTACCGAAGCCCCCGAAGACGCCGGCAGGCAGGAACGGATTGAACTGTTCGACATCGACCTGCGGCAGGGTGAGTGCGATGAAGATCGTCAGCGCCGTCACCTTGATCGCGACGAGCACCGCATTGACCTTCGCGCTTTCGCTCGTTCCGATCATCAGGAGCCAGGTGACCAGCAGGGCGATCAGTGCGGCAGGAAGGTTGATCAACCCGCCCTCCACGCCGCCCAGTGCGAGCGGCCCCGCCGATAGCCATGGCGGAAGATGGATCCCCAGCGTCTCGCCCAGAATCGACCCGGCGAAGTAGCCGGACCACCCCACCGAAACGGCGCTGGCCGCAATTGCGTATTCGAGCACCAGCGCCCAGCCCACGGTCCAGGCGAGCAATTCGCCCATCGTGGCATAGGTGTAAGTGTAGGCGGAGCCCGATACCGGGACCGCCGCGGCGATCTCGGCATAGCAGAGCGCCGCGACCACGCAGATCACCCCTGCGATAGCGAAGGCGAGCATGAGGCCAGGGCCGGCCTTTTGCGCACCCGCAGCGGTGAGCACGAAAATTCCTGTCCCGATTATGCAGCCGATGCCGAACAGCATCAACTGTATGGGACCGAGCGAACGATGGAGCGACTTCTTTTCGGCCGTCTCGAGGATTGCCTCGAGCGGCTTGACCCTTCCCAGCAACATCGGCGGAAGACCCAGGCGGACCGCGCCGCCGGGATCTACCCGACTCATCGTCCGCAATCGCCGGAATTAGCGTCGTTTGTGTGGCGCGCAATCGCTATTGCGCGCCACCCGCAAATTAGCCTTGGCCGAGGATAGAGGGGAACAGCCCCGTCACCAGGATGATCGCCACCGCGATCGGGCACAGCCAAGCGATCAGGAAACGCCACACGCCGAGCCAAAACCGCGAAAGCCCCGTCGTCTCCGCAACCAGCCTGCGATCGGCCTTCCAGCCCACGAAGATCGCGGTGAAGAACGCGCCCAACGGCAGCATGATCTTGCCGGTGAAGCCGTCGACCGTGTCGAGGATGTCGGTTTCCGCGAAGATGTCCCAGAATCCCAGCGGGCGAACATCGGCCCAGACGTTGTAGCCGAGCAGGCAGAAGATCCCGATCACGAACGAGCCGAGGCCGAAGATCGTGGCCGACTTCATCCGGCTCCACTTCAATTCGCCGATCCCCCAGGCGGTCGGCACTTCGAGTAGCGAGATCGAGCTCGTCACCGCGGCGACGAGGATGAGGAGAAAGAACAGCAGACCGATCAACGATCCGGCGGGCATTTCCTGGAACGCGAAGGGCAGTGTCTGGAAAACCAGGGTCGGCCCCGCGGCGGGATCGAGCCCGACCGACAGCACGATCGGGAAGATCATCAGGCCCGCGAGCAGCGCGACCGAGGTATCGGCGACGGCAATGATCCCAGCGGTCGGGCCAAGCCTGTCCGAGCCCCCGATATACGAACCATAGGTAATCAGGCCGGCCACACCGAGCGAAAGGGAGAATAGCGCCTGACCCAGCGCGGAGTTCATGACGCCGGGCGTCAGCTTCGACCAGTCGGGGGTGAACAGAAATGCTACCGCTTCGCCGAAATCGCCGACGAAGGCGCCGTAGATCACGATCCCAACCAGCAGCGCGAAGAACATCGGCATCAGGATCGTCGCGGCCTTCTCGATACCGCTGCCGACACCGCGCGCGATGATGTAAAAGGTCAGTCCCATGAAGGCGGCATGCATGCCGAGGAGCAGGGGAACGTTGGCAAACATGTCACCGAGCCGCTGCTGGATCGCGCCGTGGTCCTCGCCCGCCAGCGCGCCGCGGAACGGTTCGCCCGCGAGCAGAGCACCGCCGAAATCGGCGGCGAATACACCAACATAATACAGCACCCACCCGGCGACGACCGAATAGAAACTGAGGATCAGGAACGCGGCGAGCGCGCCGAGGGCGCCAAACAGGCCCCAGCTCTTGCTCGCCCGCGAGTGCGCGGCGACGTGGCGGATCGAGCCGACCGCGTCGGTCTGGCCCGCCTTGCCGATGAAGATTTCGGAGAGCACCAGCGGCAAGCCGAGCAGTAACACACAACCGATGTAGAACAGGACGAAGGCCCCGCCACCGCTTTCGCCCGCCAGCGTCGGGAAACGCCAGATGTTGCCGAGCCCGACGGCCGCGCCGATCGCGGCGAGGATGAAGGCCGAACGCGAGGACCAGCCTTCGCGCTTTTCGATGCCGTGCATATCGGTGGCTGCTACCATTCCAGAATCCTCCCGCGACCCCAGCGGCCGCCTTCGCCGACCTGCTAGCAAGCACTTCCCCCTCGCGTCGAGTGCACAATTTGCTAGAGGGGGACCATGTCCACCACTTTCCAGCTCGACACCTCGACCTCACGCGCCAATCCGACGCCTGCGCCGATGAAGCGCCTGACCGTGCCGAAGATCCGTGCGCACAAGCAGGACGGCAAGGTCGAAGAGCCACTCGTCATGCTCACCGCCTACACCGCGCGGCAGGCACAATTGCTCGACGAGCATTGCGACATGTTGCTGGTCGGGGATTCGCTCGGCCAGGTGATTTACGGCCTGCCGTCGACGATCCCGGTCACGCTCGAGATGATGGCCAACCACGCCGCCGCCGTCGTGCGCGGCAGCTATCACGCGGTCGTGATCGTCGACATGCCCTTCGGCAGCTACGAACAGTCGCCGCAGCAGGCATTCGAGAATGCGAGCCGCCTGCTCAAGGAAAGCGGCGCCGCCGCGGTCAAGCTCGAAGGCGGCGAAGCGATGGCCGAAACGGTCGCCTTTCTCAACCAGCGCGGGATTCCGGTGATGGGGCATGTCGGCCTCACCCCGCAGGCGGTCAACGTGCTCGGCGGCTATGCAGCACGCGGGCGCAGCGATGCAGAAGCCGAAAAGATCGTCGGCGATGCGAAGGCGCTCGACGAGGCCGGTGCCTTCGCGATCGTCATAGAGGGCGTGGTCGAGCCCATCGCAATCGCCATCACCGAACAGGTCTCCGCCCCCACGATAGGCATCGGCGCCTCGGCGAAGTGCGACGGCCAGGTCCTCGTGGTCGACGACATGCTCGGCATGTTCGAACGCGTTCCGCGCTTCGTGAAGAAATACGGCGACATCGCCACCACGATCGCCGACACCGCGGCGCAATACGCTTCGGACGTGCGCGATCGCAGTTTCCCCGGTCCCGAACAGACCTACCAACCCAAGAAGTAACCCCCCATGCAGACCCTACTTCGTTTCTACGGCTTCTCGCTGATCTTCACGCTCGCCTGTCTCGGGCTCGGTACATGGTACGGTTGGGAAAGCAGCGGCACCTTCCTCGGCACGCTCGAACTGCTGTGGATCATCGTGGTGCTATCGGTGCTCGAGATTTCGCTCAGCTTCGACAATGCCGTGGTCAATGCCTCGGTGCTCAAGGACATGGACGAGGTCTGGCAACGCCGCTTCCTAACCTGGGGGATCGCCTTTGCGGTATTCGGGATGCGGATCGTCTTCCCGCTCGCGATCGTCGCGATCGCGGCCGGGCTCGGGCCGATGGAAACCATCCGCCTCTCGCTCAACGATCCGGTCGAATACGAACGCATCGTCAGCGGCGCGCATATCGGGATCGCCGGCTTCGGCGGAGCCTTCCTCGCCATGGTCGGCCTCAAGTTCTTCTTCGACGCGGACAAGGAAGTGCATTGGATTTCGGTACTGGAGCGCAACCTCACCAAATTCGCCGCGCTGCCGGCTATCGAGATCGCGATCCTGCTGCTGGTGATCTGGGGTATCTCGACCCAGCTTCCCACCGAAGACGCGCTGACCTTCACCGTCGCGGGCATTCTCGGTCTCGTCACCTTCATCGCGGTCGAGGGGATCAATGCCGTACTCGAAATGAAGGAGGAGGCCGCACGCCTGCAGGGCGCAGTGGTGCGCTCGGGACTTGGTGGCTTCCTCTACCTTAACGTGCTCGACGCCTCGTTCAGCTTCGACGGCGTGATCGGGGCCTTCGCCCTGTCGAACAACATGGTCGTGATCGCGCTCGGCCTCTCGATCGGCGCGATGTTCGTGCGTTCGATGACGATCCACCTCGTGCGCAAGGGCACGCTCGCGCAGTACAAGTTCCTCGAACACGGTGCGTTCTGGGCCATCATCACGCTGGGCGGAATCATGCTGTTCAGCGCGCTGGTGCACATCCCCGAAACGATCACCGGCCTGATCGGGGCGGCGCTGATCGGCCTCTCCTTCTGGTGGTCGGTCCGCGTCAACCGCCGCGCGCCGCTTCCCCCAGGCGATTGAGCGCACGCGGATATCGCGAGCCATCCGGATTGAGGCCTGCGCGACGACGTGCCACTTCGCGTGAAGCACCGTTGCGCTCGTGCGCGAAAGCGAGGCTCGCAGCAGCCAGCCCGTTATTGGGCTGCAATTCCATCGCCTGCTCGGCGAGCCGCAGCGCGTTTTCGCCGTCGCCCAGATTGGCAGCCGCCTGCGAGGCAAGCGAGAGCAACACGACATCGCGCGAGCCGGAGCTACGCAGCAGGTAGTCGAGCACACTGCGGGCGAGTTCCCAGTCGCCGGCATTCGCCGCCTGCGCCGCGACGATGCGCGAAGCCGTCGCATTGCCCGGCCGTTTTGCGAGGTAGGACTGCGCGACCCTGCGCGCTTCGACGGACCTGCCAGAGGCTTCCAGCGCGCCGACGATGCGCACCAACAGGCGGTCGGTGAAGCGGATCGCCGCGGCGCGCTCGTACTGCTCGAGCGCAGCGCGCATGTCTCGATCGGCGAGCGCGGCATCGCCCGCCAGGACCCGCGCATCGCGCGTATCGGGAAAGCGCGCAACCAGCTCCTCGCTGACCGACCGGGCAAGCGCGCTCCGGTCGGTACCGATCAGAGCACGGACGTAATCGCGCACCGCCACGAATCGCGTCGGATCCTCGCGATAGGCGACGGCCCCGACCTCGGGTCCGAACGCGTCGATCCCCGAGAACCCGCGTGCAGTCGTCTGCGGCGCAGCATCCAGGAAGGAGGCTGCCTCGCTGCGCCGGCCAAGCCGTTCATAGGCGCGCGCCACGATCGTCTTTAGATAGGGATCGGCATTGGCGCTCGCCGCCCTCCCCCCGAAGATCGTGACGATCGCGCTGTTGCGATCGCCGCGGACCAGCGCGCGCGCATACAGCCGTGCGATCACCCGGTCTTCCGGGTCGCGGTTGTAGAGCCGTTCGAACTGCTGCTGCGCGTTCCTGACCCGGTCGGTTTCGAGCGCGACGATCGCCCGAAATGCCGCCGCGCCGTCGCTTTCGCCCTGCGACGGCACCCGCTCGATCAAGGTCTGCGCGGTCTCGAAATCGCCCGCCCGGGCTGCCAGCACGGCCTGTTGGTACAGTGCTCGGTTCGCACCCCCGCGCTCGGCGGCGGACCGCGAGGCGGCGAGGAACGTCGTGGCCTGCCCCGTTTCGCCCAGAGTCGCCGCATAATCGAGCAGCAGGGCGAGATCGCCCGGCACGGCATCGATCGCCTCGACGAAGAATGGGAGCGCGGGCAGTAGGCCGTCCCGCTGGCGGACCAGACGGGCCTGGAGGGCAAGCGCACGTGGATGGCGCGGGTCGAGCCTCAGCGCGAAGGCCAGCGCATCAAAGGCCAGTGCCTCCTCGCTCCCGGTATAGCGGAACTCCGCAATATCGACCCACAGATCGGGATTCCGATTGTCGATCGCGAGTGCCCGGTCATAGGCTTGGGCCGCGGCCGCCGGGTTGCCCGCGCGTCGTTCGAGCCGCCCGAGCAGCTGGAAACCGCGCAGCGCTTCTCCCTCGGCGAATTCTCCGGGTTCCAGCCATTGCCGGGCACACGACAAATTGCCTTCGAGCAGGCAGTTCTCACCGCGCAATACCGCGATCGTCCCGGGCTGCACGCCGCGGGCCTCGATCCGGTCGAGCGCGACATCCGCGGCGACGGTGTCGCCGCGGGCCACGGCATCGCGCGCCGTATCGAGCTGCGCCGGAGCCGCGACGGCCGCTCCGCCGGCACACAAGGCCAGCGCGAGGCCGAGCGAGAGGCGGCGGCGGCTCGACCGGTCAGGTCTGCAGGTCATACTGCTTGAGCAAGTCGTACAGCGTAGGCCGGCTGATCCCGAGCAGCTTGGCGGTGCTCGAGATGTTCCCGTCGGTCCGCGACAGCGCGCGGCGGATCACCTTGCGGTCGGTCTTCTCGCGCGCGGCCTTGAGGTTGAGGACGTCGGCCTCGTCGTCCTCGTCTCCGAGATCGAGATCCTCCGCGCCGACCAGCTTGCCGTCGGTCATGATCACCGCGCGTTTCACGCGATTCTCGAGCTCGCGGACATTGCCGGGCCAGTTCCACTCGTCGATCGCCTGCAAGGCATCGGGCGCGAAACCCTTCACCGACGGGTTCATCTCGGACGCGTAATTGGCGAGGAATGCCTTGGCGAGCAGCGCGGCATCGCCCGGACGTTCGGCGAGCGACGGGATCTTCACCACGATCTCGGCGAGACGATAATAGAGATCCTCGCGGAAACGCCCGTCGGTGATCATCGCCTCGAGATTCTGGTGGGTGGCGCAGACGATTCGCGTATCGACCGGGATCGACTTGCGGCTACCGACGCGCTCGATCACGCGCTCCTGCAGGAACCGCAGCAGCTTGACCTGCAGCGGCAGCGGGATGTCGCCGACCTCGTCGAGGAACAGCGTCCCGCCATCGGCCTGCTCGATCTTGCCCTCGGTGGTCTTAATCGCACCGGTGAACGCGCCCTTCTCGTGCCCGAACAACTCGCTTTCGAGCAGGTTCTCCGGAATCGCCGCGCAGTTGATCGCGACGAACTCGCCATCGGCCCGGTCGCTGGCATCGTGCAGGCCACGCGCAAGCAGTTCCTTGCCCGTCCCGCTCGCACCGAGCAGCATCACCGAGACGGCGGTGTTGGCGACTCGCTCGATCGTCCGGGCAACGCGCACCATTTCGGGCGCCGCGGTGATCATCCGCCCGAGCACCTTGTTGTCGTCGCCTGCCCGCGCGGCGAGCTTGCGGTTCTCTTCCTCGATCCGGTGCAATTGCAGTGCGCGGCGCACGATCAGGCCGAGCTGCTCGATATCGACCGGCTTGCGGTAGAAGTCGTAGGCACCCTTGGCGATCGCTTCGAGCGCGCTTTCGCGGGCTCCGTGCCCACTCGCGACGACGACCTTCGTGTCGGGCTTGAGCGCCATGATTTCGTCGAGCACGGCGAAGCCTTCGCTGGTACCGTCTGGATCGGGCGGCAGGCCGAGATCGAGCGTTACCACAGCCGGGCTTTCGGACCGTAGCGCGGCGATTGCCGAAGCGCGATCGGTGGCGGCGACCACCTCGAAGTCCTCGTAGGCCCATTTGAGCTGTGCCTGCAGGCCCTCGTCGTCCTCGACGATCAGCAGTTTGGGTTTGGGTTCGCTCATTCGGCGGCCTCCGCGCTATTGCGCTCTTGATTGTGGTAGAGTCTGGAAAGTTCGGCGAGCGGGAGCAGGACAACAAAGCGCGAGCCAAGCCCTTCGCGCGATTCGACTTCGAGCCGTCCGCGCATCGCCTTGACCAGTTCGCGTGCTTCGAAGGCACCGATACCGAACCCGCCCGGCTTGGATGACACGAACGGCTTGAACAGCCCTCCGCGCACGAAGTCGGGGCTCATTCCCGTGCCCGAGTCGATGATTTCGATCACACCGTGTGCACTGTCGCGCTTCAGGTTGACGAGCACCGCGGTGTCGTCGCTCGTCGCATCGATCGCGTTCTGGATCAGGTGCGCGAGGACCTGTTCGAGCGCATGCCGGTCGGCATGGACGGCGATCTTGTCCTTCATCGTCAATTCGATGGGGTGGATCGGCGCGAACCGCGACCGCATCTGTTCGAGCAGTTCGCCGATCTCGACCGCGCCGGGCGCGACGGCTTCGCCCGCATTGTAGCGCCCGAGCCGCGCGAGCAAGCCGTTGAGCTTTTCGGCCGAATTGCGCAGCGTCACCAGCATGTCCTGCCGGAATTCGGCATTTTCGGCATGTTTCTCCGCATTGCGCGCGAGCAGGGTCAGCTGGCTGGCGAGGTTCTTGATGTCGTGCATGACGAAGGCGATGCGGCGATTGAACTCGTCGAACTGGCGCGATTCGACCAGCGCCTCCTGACCTTCGCGTTCGGCGAGGTAGCTGCCGAGTTGTCGGCCCGCGACCTTGAGCAAATCGAAGTCCTCCCAGTCGAGCTGGCGCGAATATTGCGGCCGCATCAGCACGACCATCCCGGTCAGGCGCTTGTAATGGATCAGCGGAACCATCGCCCATGCCCGTTCGGCCGCGGTCAGCCATTCTGGCACGAACTCGCTTTCGCGCGCCTGCGATTCGCCGCTGCGCATCGCATCGAGATCGACGATGAAATCCTCGCGGGTGAAGAAATCGGCCTGCTCGGCGCTCATGGCCGATGCCGGCACGTCGAGCGACGCCCAGTTCCAGCGCGCGGCGAGCTGGAGGTCGCCGTTTTCCCCCGGGACGAGCAGGATCCCGCCGGGGCTGTCTGTAATATCGGCGATCGCGTGCACCGCGCGTTCGAACAGCGGCGTGGTCGCCTCTCCCGCACGCCCGATCGTGCGGGTGAACCGCAGCCACTCCTCGCGATAGTCGTAGCGGTGCTGGAACAGGTGCTTGGTGAGCGTGACCTTGAGCCAGCTGCGCAGCTTGGCGGAGGGCAGGAACAAGACCGCGATCACCGATGCGGTGACCACGAAGGCGAGCTGGATGGTCCGCGCGAAATCGCCGCCGAGATAGGCGAGCCATTGCGCGATCCCGACCATCGCGACGAGATAGCCGCCGATCACCATCAGCGAGAAACTCTGGAACGCCACCGATCGCGAGGGGGCGAGCTTGAGTGCACGTCCCGTTACCGCAGCGCCCGGCGCGATCAGCGCCGCCATCGCCAGCGGCAACAGTCCGCGCAGCGCCGCGAAGGTCTCCGGGATGCCGCCGGTCAGGTAGGCGATGGTGAAGAAGTTGAGGTCGTAGACCCACATCAGCGCCAGCGCGCTCGCCGGCCAGCGCAGCAGCTTGCGCGCCGAAGCGCCCCCGCCGACATAAAGGTTGTGGACCAGGACCAGCGCACCGACCGCGACCATCAAGCGGAACAGCACCAACAGGCTGAAAACCACGCGCGCCGACTCGCCTTCGAGTGGCAGGCTCGGCATCGCGACCGCCAGTGCCAGCTGGAGCGCCTCGACGAAGCACAGCACCAGCGCGACCGAACGGATCGGCTTGAGGCTTTGATCGCGACCATCGATTGAGAACAGGCGATAGGTTGCGAACAGCCATGCGAGATAGGTCGCGCTGAAGGCGATCGCCCCGGCGATGTTCACGCCGCCGCCCGAGAGCGCCACCACGCACCAGATCGCGGAAATGAGCAGCGCTGCGACAATTGCCCCCCCGGCCCTGCCGAAGCGCTCACGGCGAGGATAGATCCACGCCGCAACCCCCGCGGCGGACGCAGCCCCGGCAATGTAGGTCAGGTTGGCGAAGGCGGCGGGCACGTCGATCATCGCGAGCCCTCGTTCCACAGGACCACCCGCAGTGTCTGAAGCGCGATCAGCAGGTCGAGAAACAGCGAATAGTTCTTCGCATAATAGAGGTCGTATTCGAGTTTGTGCCGCGAATCCTCGATCGAGGCACCGTAGGGATAATTGACCTGAGCCCAGCCCGTGATGCCCGGCTTCACGATATGGCGCTCGGCATAATAGGGCAGCACTTCGTCGAGCTCGCGAACGAATTGCGGGCGTTCGGGACGCGGGCCGACGAAGCTCATATCGCCCTTCAGCACGTTCCAGCATTGCGGCAGCTCGTCGATCCGGGTGGCGCGGATGAAGCGCCCGACCCGGGTGATGCGCGGATCGTTTTCCTGCGCGTATTGCGCGCCGCCGCGTTCGGCGTCGGTTCCCATCGAGCGCAGCTTGATGAGATCGAATTGCTGGCCGTAATGCCCGACCCTCGTCTGGCGATAGAAGGCCGGACCCCGGCTATCGAGCTTGACCAGCAGTGCGAACAGCAGGACGATCGGCGCAGTCAGGACAAGCACGAGCCCCGAGGCGACGATATCGAAGCCGCGCTTGACCGCACTCGAAATCGCGCGACCGGAGGAGAACCCGTCCGAGAATATCAACCAGCTCGGATTGAGCGTGTCGAGATCGACCCGTCCGGTCTCGCGTTCGAGAAAGCTCGAGAACTCGTTGACCGAGACACCCGCCGTCTTGACCTTGAGCAGGTCCTTCAACGGCAGCGAATTGCGTCGCTCCTCGAGCGCGAGGACAACCTCGGTCCCGTCGAGCCGGTCGATGTGGCGCGAGAGATCGGCGATATCGGCGCGCGGAATCGCCTCCGCAACCGCCGACTGCTCGGTCATCGCGACAAAACCGACGATCCGGAACCCGCTTTCCGGGCGCAGTGACAGCGCCTTGAGTCGCGCCGCGCGCTGGCCCGCACCGAGCACGACGACGCGCCGTTTGAAACCTTCGACGTCGATCGCTTTGTCGAGCACGATCCGCAAGGCGAGCAAGGCCGCGCCGGACAGCATCAGTGCCGAGAGCAGGGTCGAACGCCAGAAGGTCGCTCCGGGGAAGAAGAATCCCACGAAACCGATGACGAATACCGTCAGCGACAGGCCGACAAGCAACCGCGCGAGCGCATAGCGCGGCGAGCGCAGTTCCTCGGCGCGATAGAGGCCCACCGCCGCCAGCGTGGTCAGTGCCAGCAAGGCGTAGATCACAAGGCTCCCCGCACGATCGGCAAAGAAGCCGGGATGGATCCCCGCCTGATAGGCGCGCAAACGCCATGCCGCTTCGCCGCACAGCACCAGCAACAGCGCGTCGATCGCGCCGAGCACCAGCACTGCGTGCGAAACGTAGTGTTTGAATACGCGGATCATGGTCCCAAGCCGCCCCTTTTCGAGGGAGTATATAGCCCGGGATTATGAAATGTCGGTAAATTTTACAGTGTCGGCGCGCTTTACGCTGTAAGGCGCGCCGACAGGTTGGCGTTATTCGCCGTCGAGTTGCTCGCGCGCGCTGTCTGCCGCCTGGTCGACGCTCTCCGCGGCCCCTTCGACCGCTTCCGCCGCCCCGGCGACCGCGTTGTCCTTGGCGATTTCGGACCCCGATTGCTGGGTGAAGAACCAGATGGCCGCGATCACCGCAATGATCAGCACGAGCGCGATCAGCCATCCCGAACCGCCGCTTCGCGCCGGTTCGTCGTGAACGACGGTCGTCGTCGTATGCGTCGAGCCATCGGGATCCTGCACTCTCGTGGTACGCTCTTCGGTCATTGTCCTTCTCCCAATGTTGTCAGTCGGAAACCGATGGCATGCGTCCCGGTTCCCTCCAGCGTTTGCAGGTCAAACCGGCGAATCGGCGAGCGGAAACGGGGTTGTGGGCGCGGTGTGGCGTTCGAAGCGGAGCGTTCGTCCGTGCGGCGGGAGCGAACGCTGGAGACAATCCTCGCGCGGGCAGCGAACGCAGGCTGGGCCGATCCGCTCCGCGCCCTCGTCGGCGAGCGCCAGGCCGCGCGCGCCGGCGAGGCTTTCGGCCAATCGTGCCGCAATTCCGAGACCGACGACGAACTCGCCCGGGCGATCGCCCCCCGCACTGCCGCGCTCGACCCGCTTGGAGAAAGTCAGCCATCGGGTTTCGCGTCCATCGACCTGTTGGACCGCTACATGCTGGGTCGCCAGCCTGCCGCCGTTTTCGAAGGCATGATGCAACCGCCAGAGCGGACAGCTTCCCTCGCCCTCGAGGAAATCAGCCTCGCTCGCGCCGACATATCGCTTGGAAAACTGGCCCGCCCGATCGACCCGGAGCATGAAGAACGGCAAGCCGCGCTGGCCGACGCGCTGCAGCGTGGTGAGGCGGTGCGCGAGCTGCTCGAAGCCCACCCCGAAGCGCCGTTCGAGGATCGCGAAATCGTAGCGGGTCGCCTCGCACGCCCGCAGGAAACGTCCATAGGGCATCATCAGGGCGGCGGCATAGTAACCAGCGAGGTGGCGACGATAGAGCGTCCGCGCCTGGTCGGACGAGAATTCTCCAGCCTCGGAGAGCGAGGCGAGCAATTCGCGCGCCTCGAGCTGGGCCATTTCGAGCGCGAGCTGGAAGGTGCGCGAATGCGGGGGCAGCATCTCTGACACCTGCAATTGCCGGGCGTGGAAATCGAGCCGCCGGACGAGGCCCGGGATCACTTCGCCGGGAACGATCCGGACCGAAAGCTGGTGCTTTTCGCGCAGCCGGGTCGAAAGTGCGGCGAACAGGTCGCTGGTCGAGAGCCGCAGCTCGTCGGCGAGGGCTTCGGCCGCATGGTCGAGATCGGCAAAATGATTGCGCCAGCGCTCGATTTCGCGGCGGACCTCGATCGCCGGCGATTGATCCGTGCTGCCCCCGCCCGCAGCGCCCGCGTCGAACAAGCGGGCGAAGGCAACGGCAGCCTGCGGTGCCGCCGACAACCACTCGACCACGTCCTCGCGATCGATTTGCAGGTCGGCGAAACGCTCGTCGGCGAGCCGCCGTCGCAACCCGTCGATCCCGCCGACCTGTTCTTCCTGCCGCAGGTCGCGCGGATCGAAATCGAACGCCTCGGCGAGCGAGACCATCAAGCGTGCCGAGATGGGGCGCCGGTTGCGCTCAAGCAGGTTGAGATAGCTCGGCGAGATGTCGAGCCGGTCGGCCATCGCGGCCTGGGTCAGCCCCTCGCGGCGGCGGATCCTGCGAAGTGCAGCCCCGCCGAGAACCGATGATTGTTCGACCATCCTGTCACTTTCTTTACATCCTTACAGCGTTTTCTGCGCTGAATCGGCAAGTGCTACAAGTTATTTTGTCAATTTTTCTGGCGGGCCCGGAAGGATCGCGGCACCCAATGATCAGCACTTCACCGCCGAAGGAATCCTCCATGCCGCAATTCGACGACCTCATTCCTGCCCCCGCCGATCGCTTCGACGGGATTGAGCGCCCCTACGACGCCGCCGAGGTCGCCCGCCTGCGCGGTTCGGTGCCGATCGAGCACACGCTCGCACGTCGCGGCGCGCTCAAGCTGTGGGAGCTTCTCAAGCACGAGGACTACATCAACGCGCTCGGCGCGCTGTCGGGCAACCAGGCGATGCAAATGGTCCGCGCCGGACTCAAGGCTATCTACCTGTCGGGATGGCAGGTTGCGGCCGACGCCAACACCGCCGGCGCGATGTATCCCGACCAGTCGCTCTATCCCGCCAATGCCGGGCCCGAGCTGGCGCGCAAGATCAACAACACGCTGCTCCGCGCCGACCAGATCGAACACGCAGAGGGCGAGGTCAGCCGCGACTGGCTGGTCCCGATCGTCGCCGATGCCGAGGCCGGGTTCGGCGGTCCGCTCAACTGCTTCGAGATCATGAAGGCTTATATTGCCGCAGGCGCGGCAGGCGTGCATTTCGAGGACCAACTCGCCGCGGAGAAGAAGTGCGGCCATTTGGGTGGCAAGGTGCTGATCCCGACCCAGGCGCATATCCGCAACCTCGATGCCGCGCGTCTTGCCGCCGATATTGCTGGCGTACCCACCGTTCTGATCGCGCGTACCGATGCCGAGAGCGCGCGGCTCATCACCTCCGACGTCGACGAGCGGGACCATGAATTCCTCACCGGTGAGCGCACTCCCGAGGGCTTCTTCCGCCTCAGGGAAGGGACCGGGGTCGACCATTGCATCAAGCGGGGCATCGCCTTCGCACCGCATGCCGACCTGCTCTGGTGGGAGACCAGCAAGCCCAATCTCGACGAGGCGAAGCGTTTCGCGGAGGCGGTGCAGAAGGCGCATCCGGGCAAGATGATGGCCTACAACTGCTCGCCCAGCTTCAACTGGGAAGCCAATCTCGACAAGGCCACGATCGCGAAGTTCCAGCGCGAGCTCGGGGCGATGGGCTACAAGTTCCAGTTCGTCACCCTCGCCGGGTTCCACCAATTGAACCACGGCATGTTCGAGCTCGCCCGGGGCTACAAGGATCGCGGCATGGCGGCTTATTCCGAACTCCAGCAGGCCGAGTTCGCGAGCGAAGCCGACGGCTACACCGCCACGCGCCACCAGCGCGAGGTCGGGACCGGCTATTTCGACGCCGTCGCCACCGCGCTGTCGGGCGGCGCCAGCTCGACCACCGCGCTCGCCGAATCGACCGAAGCCGACCAGTTCAACAAGGAGGCCGCATGATGACTACCGCCACGCTGACCCAACCGAACCGTGAGCCCACCCGTGCAAGGGCACTGCTCTCGACCGCCGATTTCCGGCTCATCCGCGAGGCCCTCTCGAGCCACGCCAGAACCACCGACGACGCCAAGGAGCTCGGCAAGATTGCGGCGCTGCACCACCGGCTCGGGAGCTACACCTGATCGCGTAATCTCCTGGGGAGGAGTAGGCGGCCGCCGATCACGTTAGCGCGCGATCCGGCGGTCGCCGTTTCCCCTATTTCGCCATCAGCCGCAGCGTTTCGGCGGCGAGCGCCTCGGATGCAGTAGCGATCACCTTCTCTGCGTCGGGCGCCCAGAACGGGCTGTGCAGCGAGGGCAGTCCCTCGCCGCTCTCCTGCGCCGCGTCGTACTGGTCCTGCGGGACCCCGCCGACCCAGAAGATCAGCGACTTCATGTCGTCGTCGCCATTGCGCAGGAACTGGCTGAAATCCTCGCCACCCATCACGCTGGGCACCTGCATCACGCGGTCCTCGCCGAACCGCTCGCGAAAGCCCGCCATCACGGTCTCGGTGTAATCGGGCGAGTTGTAGGTGCTCGGCGTATAGGGATCCTCGACCGTCACCGTGGGCATTCTGTCTTCGGGCATCCCGGCCGCGATCGCCTCGCCGCGCGCAATCCGGGCGATCCCGTCGAGCAGCAGCTTGCGCGATTCGTCGGAGTAGCTGCGCACCGTCAGCTGCAGCTTGGCCTCGTCCGAGATGATGTTGTGCTTCGCGCCAGCATGGAAGCTGCCGACGGTGATCACCGCCGGATCGAGCGGCGAGCTCTCGCGGCTGACCAGCGTCTGCAGCTTCATCACGATCGCCGAGGCGAGCACGATCGGGTCCTTGGTGGTGTGCGGATAGGCACCGTGCCCGCCGATGCCCGGCACGGTGATGTCGACGCTGTCGACATTGGCCAGCGCATAGCCGGGCGAATAGCCGATCATGCCGGCCGGGAACTGCGCCGCATCGTGGAAGGCGATCGCATAGTCGGGCTCGGGGAAGCGGGTGTAGAGCCCGTCCTCGAGCATGGCGAGCGCGCCGAGGCCGAGCTCCTCGGCGGGCTGGAGGATCATCACCAGCGTGCCCGACCACTCGTCCTTCCGCTCGGCGAGTAGCCGCGCCGCACCGATGAAGGCGGCCATGTGCGTGTCGTGCCCACAGGCATGCATCACCCCGGTGGTGACGCCGCTCGCGGGGGTCGCCGTCTGCGTCGAGGCGAACGGCAGCCCGGTCTGCTCGACAACCGGCAATCCATCCATGTCTGCGCGCAGCATCACGACCGGCCCGTCACCGTTGCGCATTACCGAAACGACGCCGGTGCGGCCGACCTGCTCGGTCACCTCGAACCCTTCGTCGCGCATCAGCTCGGCCAGTTTGGCGGCGGTGCGCACCTCCTCGAAGCTGAGCTCGGGATTGGCGTGGAGGTCCTTGTAGAGCTCCATCAGCGCGGGCATCTTTTCGCCCAGGCTGTCGCGCAATTCGTCGGCCGCGGCAGGCGTGGCGAGCAGTGCGGCTCCAGCGGCGAGCGTAGTCGTCAGGCGTTTCATCGGCGTTCCCCCAAATCGAGACATGGACCAGGTGTTACACTGTCCAGGGGAAGGAATCTTCGGCCCCGGCCAGCCACCCATTGCCGGCCAAGCTGACACAGCGCGCGCGAATAGGAAAGCGGCTAGATGCCGTAGCTGACCACCAGTGCGATCGAGAGCGTCACGACCATGATCAGCACCAGCGGCACCCCGGTGCGGACATAGTCGCCGAACTGGTAATTGCCTTCCGACATGATCAGCATGTTGGTCTGGTAGGCGATCGGGGTGGCGTAGCAGAGATTGCAGCCGAACAGCACGGCGAGGACCAGCGGTTCGGCGGGCAGGCCGAGCTGGTTGGCGATGCTGAAGGCGATCGGCGTGCCAACCGTGGCGGCAGTCGCGTTGGAGGCGAAGTTGGTCAGGAAGGTGACGAAGATCATCACCGCCGCGAGCACGGCGGCGGGGGCCAGATGGACCAGTCCGAGGGAAAGGGTCTGGCCGAGCCAGTCCGCTGCCCCGCTATCATCGATCACGCGACCGAGCGCGATGCTGGCGGCGACCAGCACGATCACCTGCGCAGAGAGGGCGCGTCCGACGCGGTCGAATTTCACGCAACCCGTCACGAACATCAGGATCGCCCCGGCCAGCGAAGCGATCGCGATCGGGAATAGACCGATCGCAGCGGTGATCACCGCGCCGCCCATGATCGCGCCGGCGAGCACCGCCTTCGAACGGCGCGGGACTTCGCGCATGCCTTCGAGCACGAGCAGACTGTCGCTGCTGGAGAATTTGCGCAGATCGTCTTCGAGACCCATGACGAGCAGTACGTCGCCTTCGGTGATGCGGTGGTCGCCGCCGGGACCTTCGCCCTCGTACTGCCCGAGCACGCGCGGCGGATGGTGGATCCCGAGCACCGCGACCTGGTAGTGATCGGCAATCCCGCTGCCGGGCAGCGTGCGGTTGATGAGCCGCGAATCCGCCGTGACCGTCATCTCGACGACGAGGATGTCTTCGCGCGTCTCGTCGGCCGTGCGACGGATGCGATCGAGCACCCAGATCGGCGCGGCTTCGCCCTTGAGGATCCGCATCGCATCCTCGAGCCCGTCATGCGTGCCGGTAACGAGCAGGCGCTGTTGCGCCTTGAGCTTGCCTTCCTTGGTTCCGTGGAAGCGGACGTCCTTGGGCAATTTCGCGATCAGCTCCTCGAGGTCCATGCCGACGAGTTCACTTTCCTCGCGAATGCGCAGACGTGCCTCGAAGCGACGGGCTTCCTTGAGGTCTTTAGTCCGGTTGTCGCCGAGCAGGCGCGGCATCACCAGCCAGACATAAGGCAGCGCCACCAGCGCCGCGAGCAGGACGATCGGGGTAAAGTCGAACACCCCGATTTCGCGCATGCCGAGATCGGCGGCGATCGAGACGACGAGGATATTGGTCGAGGTCCCGATCGTGGTCGAAACCCCGCCCAGCAGCGACGCGGCGTTGAGCGGGATCAGCGTCTTCGAACTCGGCAGCGCCCCGCGCGAGGCAAGCGCGGCGAAGATCGGCAGCATCAGCACCAGTACCGGCGTATTGTTGACGAACATCGACAACACGAAGGTGATCACCAGCGAGACCAGCAGGCCGAGTTGCAGGTTCATCCGGAACACGCGTTCGAGAAAGCGCGCGGCGGGATCGAGCGCGCCGGTCACCACCAGGCCGCGACCGAGGATCATCAGCGCGCAGATCGTGATCAGCGCGTAATGGCCGAACCCCGAAAACGCGAGCTGGAGCCCGTCGGTTGGCTGGTGGCCCGGAAGCGGGAAGAAATACAGGCCGACCGCGATCACCGCGATGGTCAGCAGCGAGATGATCTCGATCGGCATCTTGCCGCGAGCAAAGCCGATGAACATCGCGATCGTCACCACCAGCGCGGCGAGCGCGTGGAAACTGGGCATGGTAAGAACGGTGGTCAACCCGATGACGCTCGCAGCTTGGCCGTATGGTGCCCCTGGCCAGACTCGAACTGGCACTTCACATGGAAACTCGATTTTGAGTCGAGCGCGTCTACCAATTCCGCCACAGGGGCCCCTCCAGCGTGGAGCGCTGCATTATCGGGGGGATTGCGAGGCTTCAAGCAATCCATTCAAAAATCGTCATTCCCGCGAAGGCGGGAATCCAGAGCGGTGCAGCGAGGCGCTTCGCTGGATCCCCGCCTTCGCGGGGATGACGGTCAACCTGCCGAACTCGCCAGCTTCTTGCGCGCGTCGACGACGAGCTTGTGCACCTTGGAATGAAGCGTGTCGTTGCCCGCGAGCACTTCCTGGTCGCAGATCGGCAGCGAGCGACCGCGATAGTCGGACACGAATCCGCCCGCTTCACGCACCAGCAGGCAGCCCGCCGCGGTGTCCCACGGTTTGAGCCCGGTTTCCCAGAACGCGTCGAAGCGTCCCGCGGCAAGCCAGGCGAGATCGAGCGAGGCGGCGCCGAACCGGCGGATCCCGGCGATTTCGGGGGCGAGGCGATTGTAGATCGCGCTCCATTCGGCCGGATCGCCGGCGCCCGCAAAGGGAATACCGGTGGCGATCAGCGCCTCGTCGAGCCGCTTGCGGTTGGAGACGCGCAGGCGGCCGTCGTGCAGCCACGCGCCGTTCGATTTCTCGGCCCAGAAGGTTTCGTCGGTGATCGGGTTGTAGACGATGCCGCTGGTGACTTCGCCCCAACCGCCGCCGCCCAGCTTGGGCTCCTGCACCGCGATCGAGATCGCGAAATGCGGGATCGCGTGGAGGAAATTGCTGGTGCCGTCGAGCGGGTCGATGATGAAACGCGGCTTGTCGGGATCGCCTTCGATCTCGCCCGATTCCTCGAGCACGAAGCCCCAGTCGGGGCGCGCATGCTTCAATTCGTCCCACAACGCGCGTTCGGCGCGCGTGTCGGCCTTGGAGACGAAGTCCGCGGGGCCCTTGCGGCTGACCTGGAGGTGCTCGACCTCGCCGAAGTCGCGGCGCAACCGGCCGCCCGCCTTGCGCGCGGCCTTTTCCATTACGCGGATGATACCGGGGAGTACGGGCATGGCGGCTTACCCGGCCTTCCCGACGTAGCTCTGTTCGTAGACGTCGACCACGATCCGGGTGCCGCTTTCGATATGCGGCGGAACCATGATGCGCACGCCGTTGTCGAGCACGGCGGGCTTGTAGCTGGAAGAGGCGGTCTGCCCCTTCACCACCGCGTCGGCCTCGACGATTTCGGCCTCGATCTGGCTCGGAAGCTGGACCGAGATCGGCTTTTCTTCCCACAGTTCGAGCTGCACGGTCATCCCGTCCTGGAGGAACGGGCGCGCATCGCCGAGCAGGTCCGACGGCAGGTTGATCTGCTCGTAGGTGTCGGTGTCCATGAAGACGAGCATGTCGCCCTCTTCATAGAGGAACTGGTAGTCCTTGGTGTCGAGGCGCACCTTTTCGACCGTGTCGGCGCTGCGGAAGCGCACGTTGGTCTTGCGGCCGTCCTGCAGGTTCTTCATCTCGACCTGCATGTAGGCCCCGCCCTTACCCGGCTGGGTGTGCTGGATCTTGGCGACCTTCCAGATGCCGCCTTCGTATTCGATGATGTTGCCGGGGCGGATATCGACGCCGCTGATCTTCATGGGGGTTCGCCTTCGTATGGAATGGGGTTCGCGCGCTGCGCTGTGTGGCGCGCCTCTAGCCGCTGGGCGCTGTGGCGGCAAGCGGGGGAAGCTGCTACGAGTCGATCCGATGTATCAACGCCTCATCCTCTCGATCGCGGCCCTGTCCGCCATGCTGCTCGCACCGGTCGCCCCGGCGCAGGAACGCGCCGCCGGGCAATTGTCGGTCCTGCTGCGCGGATACTGGTCCTGCGCGGTCCCCGGCATTGCCAGCGGCGACGCGCGCGAGGTCCGCCCGGCGCTCGATTTCGAGACGATCCGAGGCTCGCGCTACCGCGTCGGCGACGACATTGGGATCTACCTGCGTCTCGGCGACCGGGTGACGATGACCAGCGGGCCGTTCAGGGGCCGCAATTTCCGCGTGACCGGGGACGACAGCATCCGCGAGATCGAAGAAGGCTCGCTGACCCCGGTGCGCTGCCTGCGCCGACCGGCGAACTAGTTTCCGGTCAGCAGCGGGTAGGGATTGATCGGCGTCCCCTCCCACCAGTCGTCGTCGGGCGAGAGTTCCATGATCGCATAGTGGAGGTGCGGGGCGTCGGGCCGGGCATTGCCGCTCGATCCGACGGTGCCGATCGGATCGCCCGCACGCACCTGCTGTCCCTCGCGAAGATCGTCGGCATAGGCATCGAGATGCGCGTAATAGTGCATCCGTTCACCGCCCGGCGCGCGGATGTAGACGGTCAGCCCGCCCTTGCGGCTGTCGAACAGTTTCTCGACCGTTCCGGCGCTGGCGGAGAGCACGGGGGTCCCCCGCGGAGCCATGATGTCGATCGCGTCGTGCCGCCGAATGCCGCCTTCGCGGGCCTGCGCGAACGTATCTATGAGCTCGTCTGCCGCGATCCCTTGCACCGGCACCACCAGCTCGCCCGGGGCGAGCGGCGCGGGACGTCGATCGGCGATATCGGGGACGTCTTCGGGTGCGGGCATCGCGTCTCCCGCAGGTGGCGCATCGCCGCCTGTCGACCCTTTCGAATCGCTTGCGGTGCTGCGAACATCGAGGATGCCCTCGCCCTCGCCGAAGACCGTAGGCCAGGCAACGATCCAGCCCGCCGAAACGAGCGTCGCGGTGACGAGGATGGTGACGATGCGATCGAGGGTGCTCATGGCGCGGACCCTAGCGGCGGTTCGCGGCCCGCGCCAGAGAGCGCGGGCCTAGCGCAGCTTCGCCGCGAAGGCCTCTACCGCCGCGACTTCGTCGCCGCTCCAGACCGCATGGCTGACGGCGAGGAAATCGGCCCCTGCCTCGATCAGCGGCGCGCAATTGTCGGGCGTGATCCCTCCGATCGCGACGCTCGGGATCTCGACCATTTCGGACCACCATTCGAGCAAGGAGAGTTCGGGCCGGTGCTCGCTCTCCTTCGTCTGGCTCGGGAAAAACGCACCGAAGGCGACGTAATCCGCCCCCGCCTCTCCGGCTTCGAGCGCGAGGTGGCGGCTGGCATGGCAGGTCACCCCGATCTGGACCTCGCGGCCCAGTCGTTCGCGCGCCTCGCGCACGTCGCCGTCGCCCTGCCCCAGGTGAACCCCGTCGGCGCCGAGCCGCTTGGCGAGCGAGACGTCGTCGTTGACCACGAAGGCGACTTCGTGCGCGGCGCAGATCGCCTGCAACGGCTCGGCGAGCCGCGCGGCCTCGTGCTGGTCGATATCCTTGACCCGGAACTGGAACGCGGCGACCGGCCCGGCCTGGACCGCGCGTTCGAGCCGCTGGGGGAAGTCGCCGCCGACGTCGAGCGGCGAGATGAGATAGAGTTGGCAATCGGACATGCGAGCGCTGCTAACGCACGCGATGCCGTTCGTCGATATTCATGCATGCGTCATTTGTAGCGGTGTTATCTCGGCGCGATGAAGACACTCGCCCTGTTCGCCGCGCCATCCGCCGCCCTGAGCCTCGCGGCCTGCGCGGTCGTCCCGCCCTCGCCCATCGTCAGCTCGGACCGCGAGATCGCGGCCAAGGGCGCGCTGGTCCCGTTCAACCAGCCCGTCTGGGTGTCGAACGGGCTCGTGGTGACGCCGATGCGCCTGATCGAAGACAGCCGCTGCCCCGAAAACGCACGCTGCATCCAGGCCGGGCGCGCGGTCCTCGAAACCCGGCTCGACGGGATCGGCTGGCGCCAGACGGTCGAGCTCGAACCGGGCGAGCCCTACACCATTCGCGGCGAAACCGTCCGCCTGACCTCGGTCCTTCCCGAGCGCCAGGCGGAACGGCAGATTCCGGTCGCGAACTACCGGTTCGCGTTCGACGACAATTAGTCGCCGATGCTGGCGCAGGCGATCTCGTCGATCGCGTTGCCAAGCGCCTGGTCGAACTGCTGGTCGTCCATCTTGGCATTGAGCACTTCGAGCAGCGCGCGGCTGAAGCTGGCGATCATGCCGTCGTTCTTGGCCAGTTCGCGGCACGCCTCTTCGCGGCTGTAGCCGCCCGACAGCGCGACCACGCGCAGCACCTTGGGGTGGTCGATCAGCGGCTGGTAAAGGTTCGGTTCGGCCGGGATGGTGAGCTTCCACATCACCTGCTGGCCTTCCGGCACACGGTTCAATTGGTCGAGCGCATTGGACAGCACCAGCGCCTCGGCCTGCGCGCGGCTGCCGCTCTTCAGGCTGACTTCGGGCTCGAGGATCGGAACGAGGCCGTTCGAGAGAATCTGGAGGCCGAAATCCATCTGCTGCGCGATGTTGGCGGCGACGCCGTCCTCGTTCGCCTCGTGGATGACCGAGCGCATCTTGGTGCCGAACACGCCGAGTTCCTTCGCGCGCGCGCAATCCTCGTCGAGGGTCGGCATCGGCTTCATCAGCTGCGCGCCGTTTTCCTCTTCATGCATGCCCTTGTCGACCTTGAGGAACGGCACGACACCGCGACGTGCGAGCAGTTCGGGGATCGGCGAACCGTCGCCCGAACACCCGTTCATGGTCTTCTCGAACAGGATCGCGCCGAGCACCTTGCCGTTCGAGAAGCTCGGGGAGTCGACGATCCGGCAGCGCATCTTGTGGATCTGCGCGAACATTTCTTCCTCGCCGTCCCACTCGTCCTCGGCCACGCCGTAGGCAGCCAGCGCCTTGGGCGTCGAACCGCCCGACTGGTCGAGCGCGGCAATGAAGCCCTTACCCGTCGCCATGCGCTGTTTCATCTCGTCGAAATTCATGGATGTCCCTTTCCCATGCGCCTCGCGCACGCGTCGTCCTCGGTGAAAAGCTGCCCGCGCTCTACCCAGCACGCCCCGTGGCGGCAATGTGCCGAGAACGTTCACATGTAACTTTTCCGCGGCTCGCGCGTAGCAATTGGGAACACCCAGGACGCGAGGCTTCGAATGCTCGACGACATCCAGGAACGGCTCTGCGCGGAAAACCGGACCGACTTCTCCGATCTCCGCGCGCTGACGATCAACTGCACGCTCAAGCCGTCACCCGAGGGGTCGCATACAGACAAGCTCCTCGGCATCCCCGAGACGATCCTCGTCAGGAACGGGGTCGACCTCGAACAGGTGCGGCTGGTCGACCACGACATCGCCCCGGGCGTCTATCCCGATATGACCGATCACGGCGCCGAGCGAGACGACTGGCCCGAGATATGGAAGAAGGTGAAAGCGGCCGACATCCTGATCGTCGGCACGCCGATCTGGCTGGGCGAGAAGTCGTCGGTCTGTCAGCGCCTGATCGAACGGCTCTACGCCCAGTCCGGGGAGACCAACGACAAGGGGCAATACGCCTTCTACGGCAAGGTCGCGGGCTGCATCGTCACCGGCAACGAGGACGGCATCAAGCATGTCGGCATGGGCCTGCTCTATTCGCTCCAGCATGTCGGCTACACGATCCCGCCGCAGGCCGATGCCGGCTGGATCGGCGAAGCCGGCCCCGGACCCAGCTATGGCGACGCGAAGGAAGACGGAGACGGCTATGTCGGCTTCGACAACGATTTCACCCGCCGCAATGCCACCTTCGCGACCTGGAACCTGCTCCACATGGCGCGCATGCTCAAGGATGCAGGCGGGATTCCCTGCCACGGCAATTCGGTCGACCTGTGGAACGAAGGCCGGCGCTTCGACGCACCCAATCCGGACTATCGCTAACGCCTAATGCGGTTTCTTGAGCGCGGCGATCAGGTTGATCGCAATCGAGATCCTGGTGCCCTTGCCGTGGAACGGGCGCACCGCGTGCTGGAGCCAGCTGGGGAAAATCACAATCTGGCCCGAGCTCGGACGCAGCGAGACCTCGTTCGCCATCTGAGCGCCTTCGCTGTCGGCGAGACGCAGGTCGGGCGCGGTCATCCGGACCATCGGCATGCGCGGGTCGAGCAATTGCAGCTCCCCGCCGAGCGCCGGGTCGTCGTCGCCCTCATACCCGTCGTCGATATAGGCGACCGCCGACCAGAAACTGCCGGGGTGATAGTGATACTGGTTGGCGTTGCCCGCGACGCTGACATTGGCCCACATCTCGGGCACCCAGCCATAGCGCGTGGCATGGGGTGACTTGCTGTCGATGGTGAGTTCGTCGGCCATCGTCATCGCCTTGTAGGCGAGCGCGCGCGCCGCCTCGCCGCCCCAGTCGATCATGTTGGTGTTCGAATGCCACCCGCCGACATTCGAAATCTGGACCCCGTTCGCGTCGCGCGTCCGCTCCGCCTCGATCGAGCGGCGCAGCTCGGCGATGCCTTCGGGGCTCTTGAGCGTGTCCGCAGCGAACGGGGTGGGAAAGAGATCGCGGCGGTTCATCGGGTCAGCCCTTCAGCGCGGCGACCCCGGGCAGGGTCTTGCCTTCCATCCATTCGAGGAACGCGCCACCGGCAGTCGAAACGTAGGTGAACTCGCTCTCGACCCCTGCATGCGCGAGCGCGGCGACGGTGTCGCCACCGCCTGCGACCGAGATCAGCGATCCGTCCTGCGTTAGCGCCGCGGCGGTCTTGGCCAGCGCGACGGTGGCCTCGTCGAAGGGCTCGGTCTCGAACGCGCCGAGCGGACCGTTCCAGACCAGCGTGCGGCAGGTCTTGAGCACGTCGGCGAGCGCCTCGACCGCGAGCGGGCCGATATCGAGAATCATCTCGTCGGCGGCGACTTCGTGGACGTTGCAGACCCGCTTGCTGGGCGGATTGGCCGCGAATTCCTTCGCCACCACGACGTCGTAAGGCAGGTGCACGGTGCAGCCCGCCTGGTCGGCCGCGTCCATGATCGCGTTGGCGGTATCGGTGAGGTCGTGCTCGCATAGCGACTTGCCGACATCCACCCCGCGGGCGGCGAGGAATGTGTTCGCCATGCCCCCGCCGATGATCAGGTGCTGGACCTTGTGGACGAGGTTTTCGAGCACGGCGAGTTTGGTCGAAACCTTGGCCCCGCCAACCACCGCCGCGACCGGCGTTTCCGGCGAGCCAAGCGCAGCGTCGAGCGCCTTGAGTTCGGCCTCCATCGCGCGGCCTGCATAGGCGGGCAGCAGGTGCGCGAGCCCCTCGGTCGAGGCGTGCGCGCGATGCGCCGCCGAGAACGCATCGTTGACGTAAAGATCCGCATTTTCGGCCATCGCCCTGGCGAATTCGGAATCGTTCGCCTCTTCGCCCGGCCAGAACCGGACATTGTCGAGCAGGCCGATATCGCCGTTGCGCAGGATGCCGATCGATTGTTCGACCACCGGGCCGCCGACCTCGGAGATGAACATCACCTCCTTGCCCAGCACGTCCTCGACATCGTCCTGCACGAAGCTGGTCGAGAGCGTCGAGTGGCGCATGCCCTTCGGTCGTCCGAAATGCGCGAGCAGCAGGACCTTCGCCCCCTTGTCCGAAAGTTCGAGGATCGTTGGCGCGACCGCCTTCACCCGGGTGAGGTCGGTCGCGCGCCCGTCCTTCATCGGCAGGTTGAGATCGACGCGCACGAGCGCGACCTTGCCTGCGATGTCACCGAGATCGTCGAGGGTTTTGAACTGCGCCATCATTTACTCCGTCATTCCGGCAAAGGCCGGAATCCAGTCTGGACCGTGCGACACCTGCCGTCTGGACCCCGGCCTGCGCCGCGGTGACGATAGGGCCTAAATTAGCCCCGCCATCACGCCGGCGGTGTCGATCATGCGGTTCGAGAAGCCCCACTCGTTGTCATACCAGCTGACGACGCGGGCGAGCTTGCCTTCCATCACGCTGGTTTCGAGGCTGTCGACCGTCGAGCTGGCCGGATAGTGGTTGAAGTCGCTGCTCACGAGCGGCTGGTCGGTGTAGTCGAGCACGCCCTTCATCGGACCGTCGGCAGCGGCTTTCAGCGCGGCGTTCAGTTCCTCGGCGCTGGTGTCGCGACCGGGGGTAAAAACGAGGTCGACGAGGCTGACATTCGGCGTCGGGACGCGGACCGAGGAGCCGTCGAGCTTGCCGGCGAGCTCGGGCAGGACGAGGCCGACGGCGCGGGCGGCGCCGGTGGTGGTCGGGATCATGTTCTGCGCGCCGCCGCGGGCCCTGCGCATGTCGCCATGCATCTGGTCGAGCATGCGCTGATCGTTCGTGTAGCTGTGGATCGTGGTCATGAAGCCGCGCTCGATCCCGACGGTGTCGTGCAGCACCTTGGCGACCGGCGACAGGCAGTTGGTGGTGCAGCTGGCGTTCGACACGATCACGTCTTCGCTGGTCAGCGTGTCGTGGTTCACGCCGTAGACGATCGTGGCCGAGACGTTCTTCGCCGGGGCCGAGATCAACACGCGCTTCGCGCCCGCCTTGAGGTGCGGTTCGGCGGCCTCATGGCTCTGGAAGAAGCCGGTGCATTCGAGCACGATGTCGATACCCTGCTCGCCATGCGGCAGGTTGCCCGGATCGCGCTCGCTGGTCACGGCGATCTTCTTGCCGTTCACGACGAGGTGATCGCCATCGACGTCGACGCTGCCGGGGAAGCGGCCATGGGTGCTGTCGTACTGGAACAGCAGCGCGTTCGACTTGGTGTCGGCGAGGTCGTTGATGCTGACCAGCTCGAGATCGTGATCGTCACGCTCGAGGATCGCGCGCGCCACAAGGCGGCCGATGCGCCCGAAACCGTTGATTGCAACCTTGGTCGCCATGTGAAGAACTCCTGATTAGGCTTTGAGTTTGTTCATGATTTGCGGGACGATCGCGTCCACGGTGAAGCCGAATTTCTCGAACAGGTCGCCCGCGGGCGCGGAGGCGCCGAACCGGTCGAGACCGATCTGGAGGCCGTTCGCCATCGTGTAGCGTTCCCAGCCCAAAGTCGCGCCGGCCTCGATCGAGACGCGCAGGATCTCTTCAGGGCCCACATCCGGCAACAGGTCGCGCTTGTAAGCCTCGTCCTGCTGCTCGAACAATTCCATCGAGGGCATCGAGATCACGTCCGCGCCGACGCCCTTCTCCTCGAGCGCCTTGGCGGTGTCGAGCGCGAGCGCCACTTCCGAACCGGTCGCGATCAGGATCACCTTGCGATCGGCATCGGCAGCCTTGAGGCGATAGGCGCCCTTGGCCGAGAGCATGTCGCCATCATGACGGACCTGCGGCAGGCCCTGGCGCGACAGGCACAGCACCGAGGGCGTGTACTTGTCTTGCAGCGCGAGCTGCCAGCACTCGGCGGTTTCGATCACGTCGGCCGGGCGGAAGACGTTGAGATTGGGGATCAGGCGCAGGCTCATCACCTGCTCGATCGGCTGATGCGTGGGCCCGTCTTCGCCGAGGCCGATGCTGTCATGCGTCATCACGTAGATCACGCGCGTCTGCTGGAGCGCGGAGAGACGGATCGCGTTGCGGCAATAATCGCTGAAGATCAGGAAGGTGCCGCCATAGGGGATCACCCCGCCATGCAGCGCCATGCCGTTCATCGCCGCGGACATACCGAATTCGCGGATGCCCCAATAGAGGTAGCGGCCAGAGTAATCGTCGGCGGTGAACGGACCGATCTCGCCCGCCTTGGTGTTGTTCGAACCGGTCAAATCGGCGCTGCCACCGATCGTCTCCGGGACCAGCGGGTTGATCACCTCGAGCGCCATCTGCGAGGCCTTGCGAGTGGCGACCTTATGGTCGTCGTCGAGCCAAGCGGCGAACGCCTTTTCGATTTCGCCCATGTCGGGCAATTCACCTGCCATCCGGCGCTCGAATTCGTTCGCCATGGCGTGGCCCGAGAGGCGTTGTTTCCACTCGCCATGCGCGGACTTGCCCGCCTCTCCGGTGGCGCGCCAGTCGTCGCGGATATCCTGCGGGATCTCGAACGGAGGGTGGTTCCAGCCCAGTTCCTCGCGCGCGGCGGCGATCTCGTCGTCGCCCAGCGGCGCGCCGTGGGTCGCGGCAGTGCCCTGCTTGTTGGGCGCGCCCTTCCCGATAACGGTCTTGCACACGACCAGCGACGGCTTGGTGGTCTCGTCGCGCGCCGCAGCCAGCGCCTGTTCGATCTCGGCAAAATCGTGGCCATCGCACTCGACCACGTGCCATCCGGTGGCGCGGTAGCGCGCGGGGATGTCCTCGCAGGTCGACAGGTCGGTCGAGCCGTCGATGGTGATCGCATTGCTGTCGAACAGGACGTTGAGGCGTCCGAGGCCGTGATGTCCGGCAAGCCCGATCGCCTCGTGGTTGATGCCTTCCATCAGGCAGCCGTCGCCCGCGATCACCCAGGTACGGTGATCGACCAGCTCGTCGCCGAACACGGCATTGAGGTGGCGTTCGGCCATCGCCATGCCCACCGCCATCGCGAGGCCCTGCCCCAGCGGGCCGGTGGTGCATTCGACGCCATCGAGCAGGAAGTTTTCCGGGTGCCCGGCGCAGGGGCTGCCGAGTTGCCGGAAATTGCGGATGTCGTCCATCGTCGGACGTTCGTAGCCCGACAGGTGGAGCAGGCTGTAGATCAGCATCGAGCCGTGGCCCGCGCTCAGCACGAAGCGATCGCGATCGGCCCAGTCGGGGGCCGAGGGATCGAATTTGAGGAATTTCGACCACAGCACCGTCGCCACGTCGGCCATGCCCATCGGCATACCCGGATGGCCGGAATTCGCCGCCTGTACTGCATCCATGGACAGGGCGCGGATCGCATCGGCCATCGGCGCGAGGCGGGAAGGATCGAGGCTCATATGTTGGTCGGCTCCGGGAGGTCGGCGTGAGTCGCGTGCGCGGTCTCCCCTTGCAACGGTGCCGGGGCACGTCAAGCGCGCTGGCGACGCGTTTCTTGGGATAAGTCCTCACCAAAAGCCGCCAAGCCCTTGCTTTGCCCGACAAAGGGACTAGCCGGGAAGGATGGACAGCTCTTCGCATGCGCTATCCCGGATCGACGCCGCGCTGGCGCGGATCGAATCCGCCCTGCCCAAGCGGCTCGCCGAGCGCGATCTCCTCGCCACCCAGCACGACGCCCTGCGCGAGGAAGTGAGCCAGGCCCTGGGCGATATCGATGCGCTGATCGCCGATGCCTCGGAAGGGAACGGCAAGTGAGCAACGTCACCCTTTCGATCGGCGGTCGCGATTTCCGCGTCGGCTGCCGCGACGGGCAGGAAGACCAGATCCGCAAGCTCGGCGCAATGATCGACGACAAGGTGCGCGAGGCCAATGTCGACAACCGTTCGCCGTCCGAAATGCTGCTGTTCGCCTCGCTCCTGCTCGCCGACGAGGTGAAGAGCGCAGCGCCGAAGGGCGGCGGCACGCCCGCGGCAAGCGACGAAACGCTGGATTCGATCGCCAACCGGCTCGAAAGCCTCGCATCGCGGCTTGAGCAGGCGGCGCCGAATACCTAAATACCGCACCAGGCGGGGCTGCCCGGAACGAGCCGACCGAATATCCCTGAGGCTATAAGCAATCCTAGGGAGCTGTCCCTGCCCTGATCCACCGGTTCGGCCGTGGGATCGGGGTAAACGGCGCCCACCTGACGTTTTGGCGTCAGTGGATTTCACGGCAAACGACCCATGGTGGCTCCGCCGCTACCGATTTCAGGGGGGACGAAGCAGTTGGACACGAAAGACGCGACCCGCAACCGCATGCGCCAGATCCGCCGCGCGGAATTCGAGAGCCATGACGAGGGCACTGCCGCGCTGCGCTTCCTGCGCCCGCCCGAAGTGCTGGTGAAGAAACTACCCAAGGACGCGTCGATCGGTTTCTATCGCTCGCGCACCACAGAGGCGCCGACGATCCGCTATGCCGAGTTCTTCCACGAGCGCGAGCACAAGCTCGCGCTGCCGTGGGCCGCGCATGCACGCGACGGGATCACCTTTCGCGAATGGAAGGACCCGTTCGACGAGGACGAGCTCGAGAAGGATCCGTTCGGCGGCGTGCAGCCGACTTCCGACGCGGCCGAGATGATCCCCGACGTGATCTTCGTGCCCGGACTGGGCTTCACCGCGAATTGCGACCGGATCGGGCGCGGCGGCGGGCATTACGACCGCTGGCTGGCGAAGAACCGCGATACGATCGCGATCGGCATGGCGTGGGATGCGCAGGTGGTCGAAAGCCTCCCGCTGGACGAGCACGACCAGCATCTCGATTTCGTCGTCACCCCCACCAAGATTTACGAGCGCGGCTGATGCGGACCGAGCCGACCTGGCGCATCCCGATCGGGATCCTCGGCCTGCTGCTCGCGCTGGCACTGTACGGGATCGCGATCGCGACCTGGATCGCCCCCGCGATCGAAGGCTGGAACGCGCTTTTGCAGACCTTGGTGTACCTGGTGCTCGGCGTGCTGTGGCTCGTGCCCCTGCGCCGTTTCCTGATCTGGATGGAAACGGGCAGCATCCACCCGCCTAGAAGCTGAAGACCATCGTTTCGCGGCCATCCTTTTCGGTTGCGCGCTGGAACGAGGGCAGATCGCGGACCTGCTGGAGCCAGCGGCGGATGTTCGGTCGGTCGGCCCCGATGCGCCCCTGCGCTTCCGCCGAAAAGATCGAATAGCTCAGCGTGATGTCGGCTGCGGTGAGCTTGTCGCCGGCAAGCCACTCATTGGGGCCAAGATCGGCTTCCATCTGATCGAAGATCGCCTTGAGGCGCGGCTGGACGAGCATCTCGCGCACCTTACCCGTTACCTTCTTCACCACCGGGCGCAGCAGCGCCGGCGTGCGCGCGGTCATAACCGTCAGGATGCCGTTCATGAACTGCATCGGCATCAGGCTCCCGTTCCCGGCGTGGAACCAGAACAGGTAGTCGGGTCGCGTCGGATCGCCCGCACCGGGGCGCAGCGTGCTGTCGGGATGCGAATCGAGGATATGGTCGATCACCGCATTGCTCTCGGCGAGCACCAGCCCCTCGTCATCGGTGATGACGGGTGCGGTGCCGAGCGGCGACAATTCCTTGAGCTCGGTCGGGGCGAGCCGCGTTTCCGGATCGCGGTCGTACTTGCGGAGATTGTAATCCGCCTCGAGCTCCTCGAGCAGCCAGAGGATACGGAAGCTCTGCGAATATTCGAGATGGTGCAGGGTCAGCAAGGAACGGTCTCCGATAGCATGTTCGACGCGCCTCATCGCAGGCCCCGAGGGGCTGGCGCAAGGACAATCATGCGATGGAGAAAATCCCCAAGTGGCGCGAGTGACGGGACTTGAACCCGCGACCTTCGGCGTGACAGGCCGACACTCTAACCAACTGAGCTACACCCGCGTAGCCACTTGGGAGCCGCGCCACTACGGCGCAGGCGGACCCTTGTCAACGAACGAAATCGGGAAAAATCACCTATCCCCGTATCGGGGCGTCGGAGCGTGCTGGAATCAGCAGTTTTCGTACTTCCAGTTGCGCTTCTTGCCCTCGCCGATCCATTCGCAGGCGGTCGCGATTCGCTTCGCTCGAGTCGCCTCGCGCTTGGCCCCGATGATCCAGGCGAGATAGTCGCGCCGCTGCGCGTCGGTGAATCCGTCCCACGCCTGGCGCGCGCCTTCGGCCCGATCGAGTGCGGTGGCGAAATCGTCGGGCATGGGAATCGCGGGCTTGGGCTTTGCTGCGGGCTTGCGCCCGGCTTTCACAGCGCCGGCTGCCTGCTGCAGCCGGACAACGAGCTCTCGATCGGCCGGCAGGTCTTCCAGCGCGCGAATCTTGCCCAGCTGGCCCATCCCTTCCGCGGTCGACGATTCGGGATGGATGATCATCGCGCAATGCGCCTTGAACGCCGCCATCCCGGCGACATTCCTGCCGCCCATCATGACATGCGGCATGCCCCATTTCACGCCCTCCTCGCCCTCGGGCAGCGCTTGCTGCCAGAGCATGCGAAGGTGGCGCAGGATGGGCTGCGCGAAACTGCCCGCTTTCTCGATATAGTCGTCGATCCGCGGGTCGGTTTTCATGCGCGTCAGCTCGCGAGGATGTTCGCCGGGGCCTCGATCAACCGCTTGAGTTGCTGGATGAAGCTTGCCGCGTCCCAGCCATCGACGACGCGGTGGTCGCAGCTGATCGAGATGTTCATCAGCTTGCGCTTCTCGATCCGTTCTGTGCCGTCAGGGCCCTTCACGAACATCGGGCGCTCGACGATCCGGTTCGGGCCGATGATCGCGACTTCGGGCCGGTTGATGACCGGCGTCGTCGCGACCCCGCCCAGCGGGCCGAGCGAGGTGATGGTGAGCGTCGAGCCTGACAGTTCGTCGGACTTCGCCTTCCCGTCGCGCGCGGCCTCCGCGAGGCGCAGGATTTCGTTGGCGAGCTGCCACAGGTTCTTCGACTGCGCGTCCTTGATCACCGGCACCATCAGCCCGGCATCGGTCTGCGTCGCCATGCCGAGGTGGACCGAACCGTGGCGCGTCACCACGCCGCCCTCGTCGTCGTAACGCGCATTGATCATCGGGAAATCGGGAATCGTCTGGCAGATCGCACTGATCAGCAGCGGCAGCATGGTGAGCTTGGGCTTGTCGCCCTTGTTCGCGTCGAGCTGCGCGCGCAGCTCCTCCATCGCGGTGACATCGACTTCCTCGACATAGGTGAAATGCGGGATGTTGCGCTTCGAGGCGGACATGTTCTCGGCGATGCGGCGGCGCATGCCGATGACCTTCTTTTCCTCGTCGGCGCGCGCCTTCCCGGCCGAATAGCCACCATTGTAGGACAGGAACGCGTCGAGATCGCCGTGGCGGATGCGGCCGTCTTCGGCGGGCTTCACCTGCCCGAGATCGACGCCGAGATCCTTGGCGCGAGCGCGAACCGCCGGAGACGCGAGGACTTTGGTTTGGTTGGTCGGCTCGGGGGCCGGTTGGGGGGCGGGCGTCGGTGCCGGCGCGGGCGCGGGCTCCGGATCGGCCGCGATCGCATCGTCGGCATCGGACGCGTCCGAGGTCTCGACCTCGATCCGCTCCTCGACCTCGTCCGCCTTGGGCGCGGGCGCGGGCTCGACGTCGGCCACTTCCTCGACCTCGACTTCACCTTCGGTCTCGATCACCACCAGCATCGAGCCGATCGCGATCGTATCGCCGATCTCGCCGGCAATCTCGACCACCTTGCCAGCGACCGGGCTTTCCATCTCGACGGTGGCCTTGTCGGTCATCATATCGGCGAGGCGATCATCCTCGTCGACCGTGTCGCCGACCTTGACGTGCCAATCGACGATCTCGGCCTCGGCAATGCCTTCGCCGATGTCGGGGAGGTTGAATGTGTAGCGGCCCATGCGGCTCACTCCTGCAAAAGTCGGTCGATGGCCTGTCCGATGCGGACGGGGCCGGGGAAATATGCCCATTCGAGGCTGTGCGGATAGGGCGTGTCGAAGCCCGTCACGCGCTCGATCGGCGCTTCGAGGTGGTAGAAGCAGCGCTCCTGCACCAGCGCGGAAAGCTCGGCGCCGAAGCCCGAGGTGCGGCTCGCCTCGTGGACAATCAGGCATTTGCCGGTCTTCTCGACCGAAGCCTCGATCGTGTCGATATCGAGCGGGACGAGGCTTCTGAGGTCGATCACCTCTGCATCGACGCCCTTCTCCTCGCACACCTTCTTCGCGACATGGACCATGGTGCCGTAGGCGAGCACGGTCAGCGCCTCGCCCTCGCGCACCACGTTCGCCTTGCCCAATTCGATCTTGTAATACCCCTCGGGCGTCGCGCTGTCGGGATGCGACCGCCAGGCCGCGGCGGGCTTGTCGTAATAGCCTTCGAACGGGCCGTTATATATCCGCTTGGGCTCGAAGAAGAGCACCGGGTCGTTGTCCTCGATCGCAGCGATCAGCAGGCCCTTGGCGTCGTGCGGGGTCGACGGGACCACCGTCTTCACGCCCGAGATGTGGGTGAACAGCGCCTCGGGGCTCTGGCTGTGGGTCTGCCCGCCGAAGATCCCGCCGCCATAGGGCGAGCGGATCGTGATCGGCGAGGTGAACTCGCCCGCCGAGCGATAGCGCAGGCGCGCCGCTTCGGAGACGATCTGGTCGTAGCCCGGATAGATGTAGTCGGCGAACTGGATCTCGGGCACCGGACGCAGGCCGTAGGCCCCCATCCCCACCGCAACGCCCATGATACCGCATTCGCTGATCGGGGCGTCGAAGGCGCGGCTCTTGCCGTATTTTTCCTGCAGGCCCGCAGTGCAGCGGAACACGCCGCCGAAATAGCCCGCGTCCTCGCCGAACACGACGACGTTCTCGTCGCGTTCCATCATCACGTCGAGCGCATCGTTGATCGCCTCGATCATGTTCAGGCGGCGTTCGCCGTCGGCGCCCTGCTGCGGCTTCTTCTTCGTCTGGGAACCGCTCATTTCGGATCCCCTTTTCCGAACTTGATTTCCTTTTCGCGCAGCGATTGCTCGCATTGCTCGCGCAGGTGCCAGGGCATCTCTTCGTAGACATCCTCGAACATGGTTTCGAACGGCTGGTGCATGCCGTGGCCGAGCGTGCCGAGCTTCTCGGCTTCCTTGGTCGCGGCCTTGACCGCCTCGGCGGCCTTGCGATCCATTTCCTCCTGCCGCTCCTCGTCCCACTCGCCGAGCGCGATGAGGTGCTTCTTGAGACGCATGACGGGATCGCCGAGCGGCCATTCCTCGCGCTCCTGCGCGCTGCGATAGCCGCTGGGATCGTCGGAGGTGGAGTGCCCTTCGGCGCGGTAGGAGAAGAACTCGATCAGCGTCGGGCCGGCATTGGCACGGGCGCGGTTGGCGGCCCAGCGCTCTGCGGCATAGCAGGCCAGCGCGTCGTTGCCGTCGACCCTCAGCCCGGCGATGCCATATCCGATCGCGCGCGCGGCGAAGGTGGCATTCTCGGCCCCGGCGAAGCCCGAGAAGCTCGAGATCGCCCACTGGTTGTTGACGACGTTGAGGATCACCGGCGCGCGATAGACGCTAGCGAAGGTGCAGGCGGCGTGGAAATCGCCCTCGGCGGTCGAACCATCGCCGACCCAGGTCGCGGCGATCCGGGTGTCGCCCTTGATCGCCGAGGCCATCGAGTAACCGACCGCCTGCGGCAGCTGGGTCGCGAGGTTACCGCTGATCGTGTAGAACGAGTGCTCGCGGCTGCAATACATGATCGGCAGCTGGCGGCCCTTCAGCTTGTCGCCCGCGTTCGAGTAGATCTGGTTGATCATCTCGACGAGCGGGTAGCCCCGCTGGATCAGGATGCCCTGCTGGCGATAGGACGGGAACACCATGTCGTCGTCCGCCAGCGCCATCGAGGCGGAAATGCTGGTCGCCTCCTCACCCGTGCACTTCATGTAGAAGCTGGTCTTGCCCTGGCGCTGCCCGCGGAACATGCGTTCGTCGAAGGCGCGCGTGGTCGCCATCGCTTGAAGCATCCGGCGCAGCGTGTCGGGATCGAGCTTGGGATCCCACGGACCGTGCGCCTTGTCGTCGTCGCCGAGCACCCGAATCAGGTCGTTGCAAAGCGGGTGCGTTTCCGCCGCCTCGCAGGCCTCGTCCGGACGCGGCTGCGCGCCCGGCTCGGTCACGCCGATATGCGAAAAATCGACCGCGTCTCCGGGACGGAAATTGGGTTCTGGAACGTGGAGCGACAGCGGGGGCAGGTTGCCGCGCCTGTCGTTGGTGCCGTTACCGGCCATGAAGGTCTCCCGTGGAGCCGCCCCGGTGCTCCGGAGTCGGCAAGCGAATGTCGGGCGCGCGTTATTTTATTGCGCGCTATTTGTGAAGCCCCGGCTGCGCGGCGCGGTGGACGCGCCTAGACTGCGACCGGTGCGGCAATCGGCGCCTGCGGCGCATAGCCGCTGACGACGAAATCCTCGATCCTGTAGTCGAAAATACTATCGGGAGTGCGCGCGAGTTCCAGCACCGGTGCACCTTCTGGCACCCGCGAGAGCTGTTCCTCCACCAGGTGCGCGTGGTTGAGGTAGAGATGGGTGTCGCCGCCCATCCAGACGAGTTCGCCCGGTTCGTAGCCGGTCTGCTGCGCCATCATCCGCAGCAATGCCGCCGCGCTCCACAGGTTGAACGGCAGGCCCAGCGCGACATCGCAGCTGCGCTGGTAGAGCACGAGGTTGAGCCGCCCTTCCCCGACCTGGAACTGGTAGGTCTTGTGGCACGGAGGCAGCGCCATCGAATCGAGCTCGGCGACGTTCCAGCCCTCGATGATGTGCCGCCGACTGCCCGGATTTTCCTTCAGCGAACGAACCACCTCGGCGACCTGGTTCACCCCCTGGCCTTGGCGATAAGTGCCATCGCCGACCGGCTCGTAGGTCGGCCAGTCGACCCACTGCTTGCCATAGACCGGGCCGAGATCGCCCCAGCGCGCGGCGAATCCCTGGTCTTCAGCGATTCGCGCGACGAAATCGTCGAGCGCGATCTCTTGGCCGGTCTCGCGAACATAATTGGCGTGCGGCCACTCGTTCCAGATCTTCACGCCCTGCAGCACGAGCGGGCGGATATTGGTTTCGCCGGTGAGGAACCACAGCAATTCGCGCGTAGCGGTCTTCCAGTAGACCCGCTTGGTGGTGACCAGCGGCATTGCGCCGCCGGCGAGGTCGAATCGCAGCATCGTTCCCATGATCGAGCGCGTGCCGACTCCGGTGCGATCCTGGCGCTCGCTCCCCTGCTCCCAGATGCGGCGCATCAGGTCGAGATATTGCCATTCCCAGTGTTCGGGATCGGTGCGAGAATCGGTCTGTACGGGGACGCTTGCCATGCGAATGTCCTAGAGCGCCAAATGCCCGCTTGCCACCCCGCCAAGTGCCTCCTATAGGGCGCGCCTGCCTCGACGCACCGCTCCGGCGGCGCGCTCGGTCGGGGAGTAGCTCAGCCTGGTAGAGCACTGTCTTCGGGAGGCAGGGGCCGGAGGTTCGAATCCTCTCTCCCCGACCAATTTTCGTCGTTTCCGAAAATAAGCCGCAGAATTCCGCCGTTTTCCTCACCCAGAGGAAATCGGTCGGGAATCTTGCGCGCCGATTGTGCCACAAATTGTGCCACAGATTGTGCCCGCATCGTGCCCCGCCCGGCTCCTCGCAGCCAGGAATTGAATGGCATGGCACTCTATCGTCGCGGACCCGTGTTCTGGTGGAAATCGCGCATCCGTTTCTCATCCGTTCCATCTCATCATACAATGGTGAGAATGTCGCTGCGCACGGCGAGCCCCCAGCAGGCCCGTTCGCGTGCAGCCGAACTCGATCTGGCAAAGGACGCGATGATGGAACAGATGCCGGTGCTGCGGCGCAACGTGAAGGCCGAGGACATGCCTGCCCTCTACAAGCGTGCGTTCGAGCGCGAGCTCGATCGTGTGATCGTGGCGCAGTTCCATGAGCCGGGCCGCGTCGATGATCATTTCGCGTTCAACCGCCAATATGCGCGCTATTTCACCCTCCTCGCGACCGAACCGCATCTGTTGGACGGAAGCCTCGAGAGTTACGAGGAGCTCCTCGAGCGGGGCATGAGCGAAACCGATGCGGACGCCCTGACGTCCCTCGCCGCTCGTCACAAGCTTCAGCTTCCGATCTCGCGCGGCCAACTCATGCAAGATCTGCGCGACCAAGGAATCGAACCCAGCGAACGCAACCTTGCTACATCCGGGAGGGTGGCCGCGGCTGCCTATCGCAATGCCAATATAGAAGCCTGCAATGAGCTTGGCTTGCCACTAGCCGATGATGAAATCTTTCCGCTGCCGCAGCATCTCGAGCGTTTGGCTCGTGTCGATGCGGTACCTGCTGCTTTGTGCCAGCCTAAGTCAGCAAGCGGCACTACGGACTCGACCACCGACGACACCCAAGAGAGTTTGCAACTACGCAAGGCGCCGCTGCTCTCCGCATACGCCAAGCTGGCCTTGGATAAAAAGATTGGGGATGGCGCGTGGGACAAGGCTCGCAAGCGCGACATCAATGCCGCGGTTAGGATCTTTATCGCGGCCAACGGCGACATCCCGGTGGATGCCATCACCCAGAAGCATCTCATCGCCATGAAGGACCTCTTCCCTCGTCTTCCGGTCATCTATGGTCGCGCGCGGAACGATGAAAATGGCACGGAAGTCCGGGAAACAATCGAGGAAGCGCTCGAACGTGGCGATGAGTTGCGCAGGAAATGGAACGAGGATCCGACGGCCGCCGACGCAGAAGGCCTCGCCTATGTGGGCCTCTCGTTGATCACCCAGCGCAAGCACATGACGTGGCTCAGTGCGCTCGTCACACATTTGGAGGGTCACGATCCAGATATCGCGCCGAAGGGCCTGAATTTCCCTGCCGTTCGCAAAACTCTGGTAAATCCGAAAATGCAGGGCGACCGTCACTCGGTGAAGAACAACCAGAAGCGCAATACCGGGCGGCTACCCTGGCATCCCGACGAGTTGCGGCAAATGCTGGAAACCCCAGTATGGTATGGATGCGCCGGCCTCTGGAAGCGCTTTCAGCCGGGTGATGAAGTAATCCATGATGGCAGTTACTGGGTGCTGCCACTCTTGATCTCCACGCTCGCAAGGTCCGACGAGATAGCGGGCCTGGCTGTCGCCGATGTGGTCCTCGATTGCGATGTGCCCTATCTTCACATTCGGGAAACCAGCCTGCGTCGGGTCAAGACCGTGTCGTCAACACGCAGGGTTCCGATCGCAAGCAAGCTGCTCGAACTTGGATTCGCTCACTATGTGCTGGCGATGAGGCAGGCCGGTCATCGGGCACTTTTTCCCGAATTCGAGCACGAGACGATGGACTCCGACAAGTGTTTCTACAAGGACCTCTTCGCTCCCTTGCGTAAACTGGTCTTCCCGAATGGAACGTCCAGAAAGCGGGGTCGTAAGGACGTGGACGTCCCGTCTATTCGCACGCTTGGTTTCAACATTCTTTGCGACAAGGAGAGCGAGACCAAACGTGAAGTCTTCAACAAGGCGCATAGACAAGGCCTTGGTGGTCACGAGCCAGGTGACACCGAGGGTAAACATTATGACGATGACTTTGAGCCCCACGAGCTCCTAGAGCTGGTCGAGGTCCTTGCCGAAGTGTTGCCTGACATTCCCGTTCGACCGCTCAATGTCAGGCCTGCAAAGTATCAGAAATTTGGCAAGCCCAAGGGGCGACCGAAACTCAGCTAACCGCTCTTGATTAGCGAGCTCTACTCTAAGTCGGGACGATGACTAAGTGCCCACTGGGCATGCCAAGTTGGTGTTCAGAACATTCAAAACCTAGAGGCTTGTCTGAGAAACCAAGCTACGATAACTTGCATTTTATGCATCCGGTCCAATGCAAAATGGCTCGAGCGGGCCTTGATTGGTCAATAAGCGACTTGGCCACGAAGGCAGGGGTCGGTGACCCTACCGTCACGCGCTTCGAAAGCGATGGAACGGTTGGGCCTGAAGATCTCGGAAGGATGTTCGATGCGCTGGAAGGTGCCGGGGCAGTGTTCACCGCCCAGGATGATCAACTTGGCGTTACGGTACCCAACCGGGAAAAATAAGCCGTCGGAGTGTGCCTTGCTCTATATTACAGCGAGCTGACGATTGCTCAGTGCGCCGCCATATTGGCGCTGCAGACGCACCTTTCGCGCCAGATCGTCTATGATTGCCCCGCTGAAATCGACCCCGCTGAGATCGTCAAGGAAGCTGATTCCACCTGGCGTGTCCACGTTCAGTTCGATCATCTTATCACCAACGATATCGAGCCCTGCCAAATACATTCCGTCGTCGATCAGCTTGGGCCCGACGATTTCCGCGATCGCCAGCGCGTTTTCGTCGGGAGCCATCATTTCGACCTCGCCGCCAGCCGAAATGTTTGACCTATGGTCCTCGGATTGGCTAAAGCGATGGAGACTGGCGTAAGTATTTTCGACCTTTAGCGGGCGTCCGTTGAGGGTAATCATCCTCAGATCACCCTTTTTGGCCGCTGGAAGGTATTCCTGAACAATCGCATAACCGTCCCGGATTACAGCTTCGGTTATCTGATTGAGGTTTTGCCGGTTTTTCTTGTCGATGAGGAAAACCCCCTGTCCACCCGAGCCTTGCAAAGGTTTGATCACACCTTTGCCGCCATGCTCATCGAGGAAGCGCCTCACCTCATCGGGTTCGCGAGTAATAGTTGTCGCGGGTCGCACACTTTCGGGAAAGCCCTGGAAATAGGTCTTGTTGACCGCATCGGTCAGATGCCGAGGATCGTTGAGTACGATCGTTCGCTCTAGCGAGGCCAGTTGCGCGAAAAGCAGGCCCGATGTCGGAGCCCAACTGCGCGAGACCAGTTCTTCGGCCGGATCGCTTCGGAGCATGAGAACGTCCCAGTCGCTGAGGACAATTCTGGTCCGCTCGAGCTCGGTGTCCTGCAGATGTGCAAGATAGACGGTGTCGTCCTTGAATTCCTTGACCTTGCTGAGAATGGCCATGGCACAAATGCCATCCTCCCAGTCGTAGATGAAATCGCCAAGTCCGATGAACGCGACCTCGTGCCCGCGCGCCGCAGCCCTGCGCGCGAGGCGAATTGTCGAGTAATTTTCCTGCTCGGTGGCCACTTCGTTAACCACGAACGCCAGCTTGATCCTCTCCTTCGTCACTGAGGTCTCTCCTGATAGAGCGTCCTGAGCGGTGATTTGCGTGCCTCGGCAAGCCGCTGCCGAGCCGCAGCATCGTCGCAATAGGCGGGGAGCAATTCAGGTGGGTGAAGTACGCCCTGATCGATCAGCTTTTCCAGACTGGGCAATTGTTTCAATGCAAACTTGCCGAGGAATAGGATTTCAAAATCGTCATCGTGACTGAGATAGGCGAGCAGCTCTTCTAGCCCCTTGAGATAAAGCGCGTCCTTGGTCAGCCCGCCGCCGCGCTTGGCGCGCACCGCGGTGTCAAAGGCGTCTTTCGACCGGATACCGTGTTCCTCGAATAAGCAGGCGTAGATTTCAGCACCATCCTCTTCCTCGACTGCCATATGCGCCGCAACTACCCGAGCGGCGAGCACGCGCAAGCGATCGGCGGGGAGGTAGCCGCTGAGATATTCGCCGAAGACCGCGAGACCTTCCTGTAGAACATCGTAGTCGCACAACCCGCCTGCCAATGTATGCAACGGCTGCCGCTGTCCATTATAGCGGGTCACGACATGGGTGCCGATCTCGTGTGCGATCAGCGGCTTCACCCGGTGGCGCGAGGTGCGGTAATCGTGCGCGACATGAAAATCGCCCGCGGACACGTACATCGAGGTTCCCGGGGTAGGATCCACCACGACTTCGCAGGTGAAATCCGGGGCCCGCTTGCGATAGCCGGCAATGGCGGCCTCGGCCGCCTCACAAACCTCGGTGACCCCGACGTCCTCTTGGTCCGGTGCAAGGATCGGGACGGTTCCGAGCAGGTCGAGCGCGGTCTGGAAAAGCCTCTCGCTGACGTGCCCGAACAGATCGATGCTTGCCAGGATGAAGCCGTCCTTGTCGCGCATACGCACCAGCTCGATCTGGCGGTCGAGCTCGCGCTGCTTCTCGAGCAAAAGCGCCTCAATAAGCGGGTTGCCGATCTCGCGGACGGGCAGCTCGAAGAGCTCTCTGCGGAGCACCGGTGCATCCCGGTCGAGCCCCTCGCCATACCGGCTGTCAGGCATCGAGCGGAAGGATGAAGCTTGGAAACCATCCCAGATCTCGTCGATATTGACTGGGGTCAGCCGCTCGAGCCAGTCGATTTTCCGATCCATTTCCTCGAGCGCGCGATCGACGCCGATGGCCGCTTCGCAAAGCGCTTCTCCGGCCCCACTTTGGCGCCTTCGATTCTGGGCGACGCCGGTCATGCTGGCTCCGTTCCGGGCGAAGCCAAGCTGGGCAGTGGGTGCTCGGTGAGCCAACCGCGCGCCTCGTCCACCGCCGCAAGGAATCCTTCGCGCAAATCCTGCAGGGCGAGGATGTCAGCCGATTGGCCCCATTCGTCCATGAATATCTTTTTGTATTCGAGCGTAATTACGCAGGCGGCATCGCCATATTTGGCATGTAGCCATTCGGGAAAATGCCCACCATCTTGCCAACGGATATTGGTGCCCACTTCGGGGGGCTGGCCGGCCACCGGGCGCGAGCGCAAGGCATCGCCGAATCTGTCGAGTAGGCCCCCATAAACATCCCGGTTTAGGGTCGTGGCACCGAGGTCGATATCAGGGCTCACCTTGGGATCGTCTGGTTCCGCGCTACGCCCTTCCCGCCGGTGATTATAGCTGTGCACGTCAAGCACCAGAATCCGGCCATTCTCCTTGATCATCGCTTCAACCCGCTGAGCGATCCAATCGTAGAATTGCCGATGGAGCATAAGGGAGAACTCCTTTTCCTCCTCGGGCAAAGCGGGATTCCAGATATGCAGGCCCCAGGTCTTCTCGGGATCAGTCGTTATTGCACTTTCAGGCGCTCGGTTGAGGTCGAATTCGAACCGCGAGCGGTTGGCCCGGACTACGGTATCGCCAGCGGCAAGGAAAAAGTCGGTGAGCGGATCTTCTTCGCGCAACCGATCAACCTCTCCGATTTCGAGCCAAGGCCTGAGGGATTCACGAATTGTATGGCCCGCATGAACCGCGGCGATAAGGACCGGTCCGGGCTGAGTGACGACATCCCAAGGGGCAGTATTGTTCGATGATGGAACTGAGGCCTGCTGCATGTTTGTCCAACGGACCCGCGCTAGAGGCGTTCCTATGATCTGGGCAATGGGCGGAAGAAGCCCAAGAGACGCATGCTTCGTAAAAGGAGCATGAGAAAATGACACTATTCTTTGCGGAATCAATTTAGATTGAGAATGTCCGGTTCTTTTAGTTTGTCTGCCCCCCCGGGATATGACAGCACGTGCAAAAAGTTCGGATTTTTCGTTTGGTGACAGTACGAAGGCAAATGGTGTAAGGCCTTAGCCATGCACGGAAGCTCCCATCCCTGGACCCCGTATTGCGGAATCGCGCCTGATCCTGCCAACTTGCCGGAGAGCTGGAACTTCGACCCCATTCTGATCGTCGCGATCCTCGTATGCCTCGGGCTGGGCATCCTCTACGCTCCACACAAGAAAAGCAGTCATCTCGCTGCTTCCGGTATCGCCCTGATCTTGTTTGTTACTCCGCTTTGTGCGCTGGGCTCTGCCCTGTTCGCTATGCGCGCGGTTCACCACGTCGCTCTAGCGCTGGTCCTTGCCCCCCTTCTGGCGAGTTCGCTAAATCTTGGACAGCGCTTCGGACCGTCTTCCCTGGGATTGCTGACCGGCGCTCAGGCAATCGTCTTCTGGTTCTGGCATGCGCCGGCGGTCTATTCCGCTGCGCTATCCAGCAGTACCGTGTTCTGGATTATGCAGCTAAGCCTTACTGGCACCGCTGCACTCTGGTGGGCGTCGATGCGCCAAGCGCAGGCGCCTGCTGCAGTGGCGGCGACTCTTGCGACCATGGTGCAAATGGGTGCGCTCGGCGCCCTGCTGACCTTTGCAAGGCGAGCATTTTACGCGCCGCATTTCGCAACGACCCAGGCTTGGGGCTGGACCCCGCTGGAGGACCAGCAGATCGCCGGCCTAATTATGTGGGCGCCCGCATCGGCCGCCTATCTGCTAATTGCGCTCGCCATTCTCTATCGGTCAATGCAACCGGCATACGCGCGATGAAGCCTTGGGTTCAGCAATGGCGCGAATGGTCGATCGGCTATCGCGACCGGGGAAAATACACGCCGGTCGGTGTCGCCTTCCACTGGATCATGGCCGCCGTGGTCATGTGGCAACTCGTCACCGGCTGGCTTATGCAGCGCTACCTCGTCGGGCCGGACAAGCTGGAAGCCTACGCGTTACATTCCGAAGTCGGGCTGACTCTGCTAGTGCTCGGCGCGCTGCGCCTGCTCTGGCGGCTCATCGTTCCGGGGCCGATCAACGACGCGGACCGCCTGGGCTGGCGAACCACCGTCGCACATATGACACACGCCGTTTTCTATGCGCTGTTCACACTGCTGCCGCTGTCCGGTTGGGCGATGTGGTCGGCGATTCAGCCTGCGCGCGAGCTTCGGCTGGCGGGTATGGTCCCGGTTCCGGCGATGCCCTTCCAGGACATGTCTCCCGAATGGCAGTTTTGGATTCTGGATGTGACGGAAGATGTCCATGTCGTCTGCGTCGTGGTGCTCGCCCTGCTGATCCCGGCCCATGCAGTGGCGGCGATCAAGCACCATTACTGGGATCGGGACGATGTGTTCGAGGGCATGGTTCCGGAAGTGCCGGATACCCGCTGGCACCCCGGAGGGCCGAACTATAGTCGGCCAGGCGAGCCATCTCCGCCTCCGTCAGGATCTGACTAATCCGCGTCATGGTGTTATCGCCGCCATAGCGCTCGCCATTCGCCCAGGCTTTCAGCTGTGCTTCCAGATAGGGTGCGGGCTGCGCGGCCAGTGGCGGATTGCCCGCGCCGACACCCTCGCCGTCCGCTCCGTGACAACTGGCGCAGGACGCAAGGTCGCGTTCGGGATCGCCGCGCTGATAGAGTTCTGCCGCCGCGCAATCGCCCTCATCCGGCCTACTCGACGCACCCTCGGGCACGGGCAGGCGGGCATAGTAGTTCGCCACCTTCTCGCGCGCGGACCAGTCGAGCTGATCGGCGATCCAGACCATCTGCGGATGCCGCCGCTGGCCTTCGGCAAAATAGTCAAGCTGACGAAGCTGGTAACCGGGGTCCAGCCCGGCGAGGCGCGGTACGAGATTGCCGTCGCCCTCCCCTTCAAGGCCGTGACAGGTGACGCAGGCCCCGCGCGCGCCCGCATCACCGCCGCTCAAGGCGACGATTTCGCCGGAAACCTCGTATGTGCCGGTGGCCGGTTCCGCTTCCTTGCACGCAGCAAGCATCGCCAGCATCGGGGCGATGATGAATATCGCGGACGATTTACGCATCCTTTTGGGAACCTCCGGCCCGACGGGCCGGTTCCCGTTTTGACCAGGGGGAGCATATTGCGCGCGTACCTGTCCATCGGTTTGTCCGTCACCCTGTGTGCGAGCCTAGCGGCATGCAAGCAGCCTCCCGGTCCGCGCTACGCGCCCGATGCCGAGGCAACCGACCGCGGGCTGGAGGCCATCGAGCGGGTGGGTTGCGCCGCCTGTCACGAAATTCCCGGCATTGCCTGGCCCGAGGGCCGCACCGGACCGTCGCTGGTCGGCTTCGACGATATCGGTCCGATCGCCGGCGCGTTGCCGAACAATCCCGAAAATCTCGCTGCCTTCGTTCGCAATGCGCCTGCTGCCAAGTCCGGTTCCACTATGCCCGCCATGCCGCTGAGCGAAGAAGAGGCTCGCGATGTCGCAGCGTATCTCTATGGTCTCGACGATGAGTAACGCGCCGTCCGACGTTTTCGATGCTTGGTGGGACTGGCCCCCGCCGGTTCTGGACCCCGCCGGTCCCTATGCGGACAGCGTTGTGGTTCTGGCCTGGGCGCTCATCGGCATGGGCGTGGTGGTAACCGCCATCGTGGTCGCGGCCCTTTATGTCGCCATAAAGGGCCCGGACCATTGGAAAACGAAGCTGGGCGGGGAGAAAGCCGTGTGGATCGGCGGTATCGCCTTTCCCAGCGTGGTGCTGACCGGCCTGCTGGTCTGGGGGCTAACGCTGACCGCTTCACTGACCGAGCCAGTGCCGCAAGACACCATGCGGATCCGCGTTACGGGGTACATGTGGTGGTTCGACGTCGAGTATCTCGACGCGGACGGCAATGTGGTCATGCGCGATGCCAACGAATTGCACCTGCCGGTCGGCGAACCGGTGGTGGTCGAGCTCGCCAGCGAGGACGTGATCCATAGCTTCTGGGTGCCCAACCTGTCGGGCAAGGAAGACATGATCCCCGGGCGCGTGAACGAGCTGGTGATCCAAGCCGATCGCGCGGGCCGGTATGGCGGTGTCTGCGCGGAATACTGCGGCGGACCGCATGCCTTGATGGGCTTCGTCACCGTGGCGCACGACCGCGCCGACTGGGAGGCCTGGATCGAAGGGCGGAGCCGACTGCGGCCCGAAATCGTGGACCAAGATGTGCCCGGCGAGGTGCCTGCGATCACACCCGCCGTAGCCCGCGACGCGACTAATAGTCTCGACGGACGAAGGCTCTTCATGGATAGCGGCTGTGCCGCATGCCACCGTATCGCCGGAACCGAGGCAAACGGGCTGGCCGGACCCGATCTCACCCGTGTCGGCAGCCGGATGACGCTCGGCGCAGGGATCCTGCCCAATAATCGCGGCACGATGATCGGGTGGATCGGGGACAGCCAGTCGATCAAGCCGGGCAACCGCATGCCGAGCTACGACATGCTTTCCGCCGAGGAACTGGAAGCCATCGCGATCTGGCTCGAGCAGCAAAAATGAGCACCGGCCCGCTGGACAGGGCGCGTAACGCGATGGAAGGGCGCACGTCCGAAACCGGCTTCGATCACGAACTCTACCGGCTGTTTCCTACCCACCGACCACGCCCCGAAGGAGAGGTCGAGGAGCTGGAGAAGATCTGGGACAATCCCACGGGCTGGGGCCTGCTGACGGTCGTCAACAACAATTATATCGGCTTCTTCTACGTCGCGGCGGCGTTCCTGTTCTTCCTGCTTGCCGGCATCCTCGCGCTAGGCATGCGGGTGCAGCTCGCCGCGCCGCTGCAGGATTTCCTGCCGCCGGATACCTACAACCGGTTCTTCACCATGCACGGCACGGTGATGATGTTCCTGTTCGCGGTGCCGATGGTGGAGGCGATCGGGATCATGCTGCTGCCGCAGATGCTGGCAGCGCGCGACCTGCCTTTCCCGCGCTTGTCCGCCTATGCCTTCTGGGCGTATTTCGTAGGTGGGCTTTGCTTTTTCGCCAGCATTTTCGTGGGGCTGGCGCCCGATGGCGGCTGGTTCATGTATCCGCCACTCACATCGTTGACCTACAGTCCCGGCATCAACACCGATTTCTGGCTGCTCGGGATCGGCTTCATCGAAATTTCCGCGATTGCCGGGGCGATCGAAATCATTGTCGGTGTCTTGCGGACTCGTGCGCCGGGCATGACGCTCGACCGCATGCCGATGTTCGCCTGGGCCATGCTCGTCTTCGCCGTGATGATCGTGATCGCCTTTCCCAGCGTTATCCTCGGCACGTTGCTGCTGGAGCTGGAACGCGCCTTCAACTGGCCGTTCTTCGATCCCGCACGCGGCGGCGATCCGCTCCTGTGGCAGCACCTGTTTTGGTTCTTTGGCCATCCGGAGGTCTACATCATCTTCCTGCCCGCGGCTGGCCTGATGAGCATGATGGTGGCGACCGTGGCGCGCACCGAACTGGTCGGTTACCGCCTCAACGTGCTGGCGCTGGTGGCGACCGGTTTTATCAGTTTCGGCGTCTGGGCACACCACATGTTTGCGACCGGCATGCCGCGCGTCTCCACCGGCTATTTCAGCGCCGCGAGCATGGCGGTGAGCCTGCCCGCCGGCATACAGGTGTTCTGCTGGATCGCAACCTTGGCGGCGGGCAAGATCAGATGGTCGACGCCTGCGCTGTTCGTGGTCGGCAGTATCGGCATTTTCGTCATGGGCGGACTGACCGGCGTGATGGTGGGCATGGTGCCCTTCGACTGGCAGGTGCACGACACCTATTTCATCGTGGCGCACCTGCATTACGTGCTGCTGGGCGGAATGGTTTTCCCGATGTTCGCCGCGTTCTATTACTGGAACGGGATGACTTCGAAGAATGCCCTGTCCGAACGGATGGGCAAATGGGTGTTCTGGCTGATGTTCACCGGGCTGCACGTCACATTCCTGCCGATGCATCTGACCGGCTTCATGGGCATGCCCCGGCGAGTCTATACCTATCTGCCCGATCGTGGACTCGACCTGCTCAACCTCGTTTCCACGATAGGCGCCTTCGTGATCGCGGCGGGCGTGCTGTTGTTCCTGTTCGACCTCGCGCGCCGGTTCCGCTTCACCACAAGCGAGGATGCGGGCAATGTTTATGGCGGGGGCACGCTCGAATGGCTGCCCACCGGCATGTATTCGACCCGCTCGATCCCGCTGGTGAGGAGTCGCGAGCCGCTCTGGGACGATCCGGACATTTGCGATGATGTGGCCGAGGGGCGTTATTTTCTTCCCAACACCGTGACCGGTCTGCGCGAGACGATCATCACCAGCCCGATAAATGCGGAACCGCAATATCTCCAGCTAATGCCCGGTCCCTCACCCTGGCCAATTGGCGCGGCCGTTTTCACTGCCGCGTTCTTTTTGGCGCTGACGGTCCAAGCCTATGCCTTTTCCGCTTTCGCCGGAGTGGTGGCACTCGTCTGCGTTTTGCGCTGGCTCTGGGAAACCGACCGCCCGATCCAGCAGGAAACGGCAGATATCGGGGCAGGCATCGTGGTGCCTATCGCTATCACCGGACCTTCAAGCCACGGATGGTGGGCGCTGAACACGCTGATGGTAGTGATGGGGATGATCGTCTTCATGGCGATCTTCAGCTATCTCTATCTCTACGGCATCAATCCCGAAGTCTGGATCGCCCCTCCCTCTCTCCCGCAGACCGCCGGGATCGCCGCGCTGCTGGTGCTGGCTCTTGGATCGGCAAGGCTTTCGCGGAGGATACTCGCCTCCAAGCCCAAGGGGGCATTCCCGGGACAAGCCCCCTGGCTGATGGCCGCGATCGGCGCGGCGCTGCTCGGCGCGGCGATCTGGTGGGACTGGACCGGCTGGAGCGGCGCGGGGCTCGATCCGACCGCCAGCGGACAGGGGGCAACGGTCTTCGCGCTACTTGCCTTTCAAGCGTGCACCGTCGCGATCGCGGGCATCATGGCGCTCTATCTCGGCTATCGCAGCGGTCGGGGCCTGCTCGTCGGCCCGAGCAATGTCACGCTCGACGTGGTGGTGCGGTTCATCGGCTATGCCGCGCTGCAGGGCCTCGCCTGCGCGCTCGTGGTCCGCCTGTTTCCGGGAGGCTGAGGCGGTGCGCGACTATCGCAACGATATCGACTGGCTGACCCCAACACTGGCGCTGTGCGTCTGGGCCGCTCATTTCTTACTTCTCTGGGCCGCGAGCATCGTCTTTCCTGATCAGCCTGTGGCACGCTGGATCGCAGCGATCCTGACGTTGCCTGCGCTCGGAGCAATGTGGTGGCTGTGTCGACGCGGAGACGTGACCTCATGGGTTTCGATTCCGGGACTCGGCATAACCATCGCCGTCGTCGGCATCCTGTTCAGCCTGCTCCCCGCGATTGTGGGCTAGCTATGCGGCGAAGACGCCGCCCAGGATTGCCGCCGTGCCCGCGCCATAGGCCACCAGCACGGCGATCGAATCGTAGCCCATCCGGAGCATGGCCTTGTCGCGCCGTTCAAGCAGACCAATCAGAATGAGCACTGTCAGCAATATGCCGAGAAGCGCGGCCACCATCGCACTGCGATCGACGAGATGAAGCACGAGCGGCCCTGTCGCCATGACATCAATCATCAGGATCAGCGTAACATCGAACATGTTGCCGCCGAGGATGTCGCCGATGGCGAGTTCCGCGCGGCGCAACCTGACCGCGGCAATCGCGGTGCTGAGTTCTGGCAGCGAAGTGGCAAAGGCGAGAAGTGTGAGCCCCATTACCCCAGAATCGGTGCCCGTTCGCGCGGCTATTCCATCAGCCGCGAGAGTCACAAGCGTGCCACCAGCGCAGATCAGCGCGACCGCAATCAGCGTAAAGGCAGCAAGACGCATGTTGGATAGTTCGGAGGGCGCTTCTTCCTCCATTTTATCATCGGGCAGGGATCCTGGCTTCCAGCCGACGCTGGAGACGCTTCTTCCCAGCCGCCACATGCACAGTAGGTAGGTCACTGCGATCAGCACCGGGAAGAAACCCACCCCGCTGCCCCACACTTCCCAGTCGCCCACCATCACGCCGAGCGCGAGGAGCACCAACAGGACGATGCTGACCGCCGCGTTCAGCATGACGCGCGGCCCCGGCACCATGCTGGTCAGCGCATTCTTGCCCACGAACAGGTCCGCCAGCGCGATCACGACGACTTGGAAGGCGACGCCGCCAACGAGGTTGTTGACCGCCATGCGCGGATGGTCCGAGATCACCGCGACGCTAGTGGTCGTTATCTCGGGCAGCGATGTGACCGCCCCCAGCAGGATGACGCCGATGGTTGCCTGCCCGATACCGCTCCTCCGTGATATCGTGTCGGCATAGCCAGCCAATCGCGCGCCCGCGAACCAGACTAGCGCGGCTCCGGCCAGGAATGACGGGACAAGCGCGAGCAGAGAAAGATTACTCAGGCTCATGGCAGTGTCATGGCTTGGTGTCGGTCATGTCATCCTCCGAGATAGGCCGATATTAGCAAAAGCGCGCCGAAGCCGAGGGCAAAGGATGGGCTCGAAATGCGGCGTTTGGTCCTGGGCTGGTCGGCTTCGGGCACGATGTCTTCGATCGTCGCGGTCAGCAGCAAGCCGGCGAACAGCGCGAGCACGAAACCCGTCAGCAAGTCCTCTGCGCCTGCCAGCACGGTGTACCCCACCAGCGCACCGATCAAAGGGAATAAGGGATAGAACGCCAGAGCGCGCAGTCGCTTGCCGCGGGGAATCCTGGCCGATCGGAAATTGGCGGCGATGGCGAAGCCTCCGGGCAAATTTCCCACGACCTGCGAAAGCGCGAACAGCAGCCCCAGCTTCTGCGCGACTGCACCACCCCCGCCAGTCATCAGTCCGTCGGTAAAGAGATCGACGCCCACGGCGCCATAGGCGCCCCAGGTCGTCGCCCGGCCCGCGACATCGCCTATCCGATCGCGGACTGCACGCGTCGCCTTGGCTATCCCGGCCGAGCAGATCGCCCCGACGATCAGTGCGAAAACCAGCAGCCAAGTCTCGATGCGCTCCTGTGAGCGCGGAATGAGTTCGATCGTCGCGACCGCGGTGGC